>Ga0115566_10000327_pt1 | contig 40864 bp, 29 predicted proteins | sample COGITO_mtgs_1204_3_FD_87173 | JGI IMG/M metagenome (GOLD analysis project Ga0115566, IMG submission 87173) | Pelagic marine microbial communities from North Sea - COGITO_mtgs_120405 | ecosystem: Environmental > Aquatic > Marine > Epipelagic | place: Germany:Helgoland, sampling site Kabeltonne...
AGGTGGACGATAGGGGTGGACGATTCCAGGTCCTACGCAGTCAACCTTTCTCGTCGAACTCTCTCCTCAACCCAATCCGATGCGAGGTGTGTAGGAGGATGAGGACGATCGGTACCGTTTCCATTTTGCCGGGCCGTGCGGATGATCCTCGCTCAGGCGGAGTGCCCGCATCCCTGAGTCTCTGCATCGTCTGCCACTGAAACCGCTCGGAGACAGACGGCGTTCCTTTGTCAGAGTAGCTCCGGTAACGTGCGGAGGGCCTCTTCGAAAGGGAGGGCTGTGATGCCGTCGAAATACTTGCTGAGGTTCGGAGGATCGTTTGAGAGGGGATTGGCTGCGGGGGGTGCGAAGTCAGGGGTTTGCCGCGATTGTATCTGTATGAACGAACAACCAACACCGGAAGCTGAGTTGCCTACGTATAGTGAGGAAGGCGTGGATTTAACGCTCATTCGCTGGATGTTATCATTGACGGCCGAAGAGCGAATCTTACATTTGCAGAGTCAAGCTGCGGGACTACAGGAGCTGCGTGATGCCGCTAGGCGCGTTCGATTATCTAGGTCTTCTTGAGTGCCTTGTCGCAGCTGACGTCGATTTTGTCCTGATTGGTGGGGTCTGTGCTGTCGCGCACGGAGCACCGGTGACAACATTCGATCTTGACGTCCTCTACGCCAAAGATGCAGAGAATATAGATCGAATTCTATCGGCACTCGCGGCGATTCATGCGTATCACCGCGAGCCAGGCAGTCATCGTCTTTCGCCTCAGCGCCGCGCCCTCGAATCCGGAAGCCTTATTCATGACAGATCTCGGATCACTTGATTTTCTTGGAGATCTATCTGGCCGAGAAATCAGTTCCTTGCGAAGCCGAACTGATGAATTTCAGCTACAGACCGGATCGACGTTGAAAATGTTAGACCTTGAAACCTTAATCGAAGTCAAAGCCGCAGCGGGGCGCCCGAAAGACCAGATGGTCTTGCCGATTCTGCGCGAGACCCTCCGCGAACGCGAGCGTCTCGGCGAATAGCGCATGACTCTTGGACTTGATGACCTGGTGACGCCATGACCCGATGGCGCCCAACAGGCCACCAATATGGCACCAAGGGAGCTCGGTCATGATGTTGTCGGGAGTCACCAAGTCACCAAGTCCAAACGGAAGTTGCGTTGCCGCAATCCAGCCCCATCAGCTTGGCTGGTAGGAGCGGCAGTCGCTCTTGGCTGGTACCCTCATTCCCCGACCGGGCAAGCTAGTTGGGAGCCTCACTCCACCGCCGCCAAGCGCGCCAAGATTTGATCTTCACTCAAGGCGCGATTGGTGACCTGAAAGTCATCGAGAGCCCCCACAAAAGGCGTGCGGTGCTGACCGAGGAATGGAGAGCCGATCCCGGCCCTGACGCCTTTGAAATCAAAGGCGCTTCGAAAGGCCGATCGTAGCACACGGGGACGTCATTTACGCCAGCAATTGCCAGGCAATGCCCCCTTCTGCAATCGACGCCTCCAGCGCCTGCCCACGCTTGCTTCTGTACCGTGATTCACCACACTAGTGGTCCGGGGAGAGAGGACTCCACCTCCCCGGCGAGGCAGCGGTTGGGGCGTTTGTTTCAGGGGAGCCGTGTCCCATGCACGAATGGCACATCGGCTCGGATTGGTTTCAGGGGAGCGAGTTGTTTCATAGTCGTGTTGGAGTCACAGCCCTACCTATCCTCACAGCTCGTATTGCGGAACGGTCATCCACTCGCCGGCTTTCAGCGCCGACTTGTGCGCGATCACACCGCTCATGGTCATGTTCAACGCTGAGCTGACATCTACGATGGGTTTGCGATCCAGCAGGATCGATTCGATAAAATCGCTCGTCAACTGCCCATGCGAACCGCCATGATGGCCGGGTGAAACGCCAGGTGGCAAAGCGGGCCGAGCCGTATCCACGGCTTTTTGGTTTTGGCCCTTTTGACCATACACACGACCTTGTTCGCCGTGGGCATTCTTCATGTCCCAACTGCCAGCCATGCGAGAGATGCCACCCTCGCTCGTTTTCAACAGGGCCACTTCTGTGCCAAAGGTGTTGTTGTGGCCGTTCTTGCCGGTTTGAAACTCTTCATAAAGGCAGGGAGTGCCCAAGCAGGAGACATCGGTGAAACGACCACCTCCGGTGACAGAGACATAGTACGCCGTGGCATGGGTTGGGTACCACATGGGTGGGAGGCCCCTGCGCCAGCCATGGTTGTCAATCTTGCCATTCTTCGGGTTGAAGCTGGCAATGCCACGCGGGCCGAAGTCATGGTAGTACTCGCCTTCGGAATAGAGGATCTTCCCCAAAATTCCCGCCTGGTATTGCATGCGTAGCGAATAACAATCCCCAAGAAACGTGGAGGTTTCGTTCATCATGTACTTCATGCCGCTTGTCTTGACGGCATTGAACAGTTTCTCCGCATCCTCTTCAGCTTCAAAGCCAAATACGGCCGGCACCGCAGAGCAAACGTGCTTGCCGTGCTCCAACGCCATAATGGCCAACCGTGCATGGCTCGGCGCGTCGGTCGCGATATAGATCGCCTCAATGCTCCTGTCCTTGATCATCTCTTCGCAGGATGGGTAGGTCTTCTTGGCACCCACCGCTTTGGCCAAGTCCGCACACCGCTGGGGATCCAGGTCAGTGGCAGCGACCACGTCGACATTGGGATGGTTCTGGTAGAAGAATGTTGCCCCGAACTTGCAGAGCCCGTAGCCAGCGATGCCCACCTTGATCTTGCGATCAGACTTTTTCTGCCAGGTGCCGGTATTTCTTGCGACTGCTTGGTTCGCGTGTTCTGGTTCGCCGTCGAATCCAGGAATCACGTTGCCGTCTGCATCGCGCGGTAGGTCATCAGCAGCGTGCAATGAACTGGCCATCGACAATGCGCCCACGGCGGCTGCACTGGCGCCGATGCCTTGGATGAAGGTGCGGCGGCTGAGAGTTGTGGGGTCGTTGTGTTCCATCGTTCAGGTCCTCTATTGGGATGGTTTCTTGTTGTTACTCAATTGATTGACATGCTTGGGGCTCAAGGCCATCAGCAGGCAGGCGGCGAACATGTTGCCTCTGGCGATCACGTTCTCCCGCGGTTTCTGGGGGGGCGGGTGTCTTGCGAAAATGGGAGCGTCCATCGGGATTTCCTGCGATTTGGAGCAGGTTCTACCTACTTTTACCCGCGATAGTAGTGCGCAACACGGTCAAATAACCGCTTTCTAATTGCGAAAAACCGATATCGCCAGCATTGGGATCGAGTAGGTATTGCCCCTCCTCCTCTCTCCCCCGACGCCCCAGCGGTCTTCTCCGGGCCTTCGTGGTTCAGGCTATGAGCTGCTGTCAGTCGTCGTAGACCAAGCTCCAGCCGACCCCCGGCTGGTGGTTGGCGTACGCCGCGTAACTTCTGCTCTGGACGTCGACGTTGACGTTGACCACGTATTCCTAGTCGTCAGCCGCAGAGGCGCCGAGGACGCTATTGCCGGCCATCGCGAGCTGGTAGGACAACATCGTGTCTTTGACGGCAGTGCTCATGCGAGTTGCTCTCCTCTTGGTAGCCAGATCTGCGTGCCAAGCTTGACTGTGCAGAGTGTGATGTGGATTGAGGAATCATGCTATAAACCGCGTTCGCATAGCATGGAGTCTCGTATATCGTATTCCTGAGATGCATTGAGAAGCCAATAAGTGGGTGCGAAAAAGAGATACAGTCATGCAGAAAAGCGATATCTCAATGCTTCAGATTCGCGAGGTGGCGTCATATACGCACGCTCAGAAGAAGCGCCAGACCAGCATCAATTGCTGGCTGCTGGTCAATCTTGGCAATGCGGACAAGGTCTCCGTGGCGCTGCCATCCGGCCAGCATGTGCTTACCGTGACCGAGAATCGGCCCTTCGCGATCCTGGTTCCGTCTGGCAGCTGTATAGACTTCGAGTATGGCGAGGGCCGCGAAGACTGGGTCATCGAGTTGCCCCAAGGTGCAATCAGCGAGTCGGCCGCCGCTTCAGTCCGCCTGTCTTGGCCTGGAATGCATGTCCAGGCGCCTGCCGCCGGGTTGCTGGATACGGTTCAAGCGGAGCGCAGCCGCAGCTATCTCACCCGCATGCTGGATGCATTTCACAGCCCTGAAGAGTCCGCACAAGTATCGTTGCAGCTATCGTTCTATGCCTTGCTGGACTGCATTCTCCACCCCGACTTATCTCTCGAAAGACAAGATCCTGCCGAGGCCCTACGCAAGCGCATCGTGGCCGACTGTGGCTTTGTCATGCATCTTTCCAAGCTCAGCTTGAAGTGCGGCTATTCTGCCGACCACCTTCGCCGCCTGTTTGAAGCTAGATTCGGGATCACGCCCAAGGCCTTCCGGACGGGGTACCGAATGCATCTGGCCAAAGATCTTCTTGGCCTCCGGGATCTATCCGTTCAGGAAGTTGCGACGCAACTTGGCTACGGGCATCCCGCCCATTTCTCCACCGCCTTTAAAAAGCACTTTGGCCAAAGCCCCAAAGACTGGAAGCTCCGGCAAGCCCTGCAGTAAGCGATCTTGGCGTCGCCAGAGTCATTGCCCAAGATAGGGGGGTGGCCTGCCAGGCTGACCCCAGCCAAGCTAGGAACGCCAACCGACTTCCTGACCGGCAGAATGCTCCCCCATAAGTTGTCGCGCGGATAAAGTGGCCTATATTCAGGATGACCTGAATTCAGACCACATCATGGGGAGATCGCCATGGTCACACTGTCATTGTCGGAAGCAAAGATGAAGCTGAGTCGCTTGGTCGACGCGGTGAGCAGCCGAGACGAAGAGGTGACAATCACCAAGAACGGCACCCCCGCCGCAGTCTTGGTGAGTCCCGACGAATTCGCGGGCTGGAAAGAGACGCTCGCCGTCCAAGAAGACCGCGAGCTAATGGCCGAAATCCGCCAGGGCCTGGGCGCGCTAGCGGCAGGCGAGGCGGAGCTTTACTCCCTTGAAGAACTGCTGCCTTGAAACAACCACAGCTGCGCGTTCCGGGCCATGTGACGGACTTCCTTCGTCATCTGCATCCAGACATGAAGCGCAAGATTCGGGCTGCCCTGGCGGCCATTCTAGCGGAGCCGAGCTCGGGCAAGCAATTGCAGCGCGAGCTTGCCGGATTGCGCAGCTATCGAGTCGGCAGGCTGAGAGTGGTGTACCGTCAACGAGGCGACGACGAAATCGCGCTGGTGGCCGTGGGACCGCGCCGCGTCATCTACGAAGAAACCTACCGCCGCTTACAGAAAGAATCCGAGCAGTGAGATAGCCTGCTTTACGCATCAATAGGATGACCGTAACGTATCCCCACCACGTCGGCACAAACGGTAGGATGGAGAGATGCGACAGATGAAGAAGCGATTCGTACAGGTCGGGCTTGGCGTCCGGTCGGAGATGTACTGGCAGGCGGTCGCCGGAGACTTTGCGGACCACTGCGAGCTGGTCGGGATTTGCGACAACAATGCCGGGCGCCTGGCGATGCGTCAGCAGCAGTTGGCAGACCTCGCCACCCCAGTCTCTGCCTACGCGGCCGAAGACTTTGATCGCATGATCGCAGAGTGCCGCCCGGATACGGTTATCGTCACCACACGCGATTGCAATCATCACCACTACATCTGTCGGGCCATGGAGCTGGGCTGCGATGCCATCACCGAAAAGCCTATGACCACCGATGTGGACAAGTGCCGCGAGATTCTGCGCACCCAGCAGACCACGGGAAAGGTCTGCACCGTCACCTTTAACTACCGCTATGCACCCCCGCGAACCCAGCTCAAAGAGATGTTGATGTCCGGGCTGATTGGAAACATCGTTTCCGTCGATTTTCACTGGATGCTCAATACCAGCCATGGCGCAGACTACTTTCGCCGCTGGCACCGGAACAAGGAAAACTCCGGGGGGCTGATGGTTCACAAGGCGACTCATCACTTTGATCTGGTAAACTGGTGGCTGTCGAGCGTGCCGGAGACGGTGTTCGCAGTGGGCAAGCGCAACTTTTACCGCCCCGAAACGGCTGCCCAGCTCGGGCTCGAGAATCCAGGAGAGCGCTGTCACGCCTGTCCCGAAAGCACGAAATGTCCCTTCTTCTTGGATCTTGCTGGCAATGAGGGCTTGCGCGCCACCTATCTCGATCACGAGGCCCATGATGGATATTTTCGGGACCGCTGTGTGTTTTCTCCCGAGATCGATATTGAGGACACCATGAACGTAGTCGTCAACTATCGTTCCGGTGCCACCATGAGCTACAGCCTAAACGCATTCATGCCATGGGAAGGCTTCACGGTTACCTTTAATGGGAGCCGTGGTCGCATCGAGCACCTGTGCCAGGAGTCCATCTATATCAATGGCGATGGCCAGGTACCAGGCGAACTCGTGCGCGAAGGGACCCGCACCAAAGTCTTTCCCCATTTTCTCCCGGCGTATGAGGTCGATATCTGGGAAGCCCAGGGAGGCCATGGCGGTGCCGACCCAGTGATGCTCAAATACATCCTGGACCCCAGCAATCAGCCAGAGGACAAGTACCTGCGCGCAGCAGATCAGTGCGCCGGTGCCTGGTCCATTATCACCGGCATTGCCGCCAACCAAAGCTTCAAGACAGGCTCACCGGTTCAAATCGCAGATCTCCTTCCCGACGTGGCTGAGCCAAATTACCCGCCAATGCCCGCGCCTTTCGAGCTGATCTCCGCCGCTGATCTCGCGGCGATCGCGACAGAACGAAGCACCCGGGCCTGACAGCCAACTGATTCCAGCGGCTATCGAAGGACATGCACCCGTTTGTAGTCAGGCACGGGAGTGCCGTTCTTCAACGTGTCGTGTGCACAGCGGCGAACGCGACTGCCGTCGCTGACTACGAACCTCCTACCTGTTCGGGGATCCGCGCCAGATCGCTTGCGACCGACTTGCGGAAAAGACGCCATATGTGACCATCTGCTGCTCGAAGCCGCTTCAACATCTCTTCGTAGCTGATCAATGGCTCTGGGGACCGTTCGTCGAAAGCAGCCAAGTCGTCTGCGTCTTCACTCAGCTTCTCGCGAACTGCATCGTTGACGAACTCAGAGACCGAGCGAGACGTCTCGGCTGCCTTTACGCGCCACGCACGATGAAGGGCTGGGTCGAAGTATATTGTGGAGCGTTTGGTTATGGCTGACATTGTGTCATCTCGCTTTTTGACGAACTCATGATTCACCACACTAGCATTCCTGCCCGCGTGCTTCCCCGCCCCAGACAGCCTGTCGCTCGGCGGGCTCCCAGTGTGGTGCGTCCTCTGGGCACCACCACAGCTGCACAGCTCGGCGGCGCTGGCCGGAATTATTGTGCGGCGTACCATGCGGTGCCAGCCCGCTAAAAAACAAACCGCCGCCTGGCGCTAACGGTGCCACTAACACCCGCGGACGCTGCTCCTGGCCCCGTAAATCTCGGAAGTCCCGATCACAGATCTGCCAGTCCCGGACCTGAAAGTGCGGAATCGGAGCAAGCCCCCCGTTGCCCTGTCCCTCGATCACCCGCATGCAGCCATTCTCAGGCGTTGCTGGATCCAACGCCAACCAGATCGCTACCACTGGCGTATCCTCCGGTATCGAAAAATACGACAAATCCTGATGCCACGGTTTTTCCCGGCCCTGCTGTGGCGGCTTAACCAAGGCCCCATTCTGAAACATGTAGGGCTTCGCGCCACCGAGCAGGCGCGAGACCACCGCCAACAGCGCCGGATCAGTGGCCAGCCGGGAAAAGCGGGGGTCCGCTTCTGCAATATTCCAGAATTTCCGTACAGAATCCAAGCGCTGCTCCGTCGTCATAGCCTGTAACTCTGCCGCCGTCACGCCGCCGTATTGAATGCCTTGGAAGTTGTCCGTGACCAGGTCCGACAGCGCTGTCTTCGCGGCCGCAATCGACGCGGGATCGAAGACCTCGTCTACTTTCAAAATCCCTGTTGTCTGAAAGAGCCGCTCTTCCGACTCACCAATCGACGCAAGATTGGCCACGCTGTCCGCGACTGCATCAAAATCGTATAGATCCGACGCATGCATCTCAGCAACTCGTTGCTCCTCTTCGAGCCAGAATGCCTGCAGTTGCTCACTCATTATCACTCCTATCATCGTGCCCACAGCAAATGACAAACAGTCATTCTGCTCGAAGACATAGCCTACCGTCATCCAGCGCGCAGGCCATAGAGCAATCAGTCAATGATTTGCATTAATCCGTGATTCTCTTATCGTGCAGTTTCATGGACTATCACCTTCTTCACTGGCAGCTGAATTCTGTTGGCCGGGTCTGCTGCGAACCCGGTTAGCATCTTAGCGAGGCCTTCTCCCGCCGTCTCGACGACCTTGATCTATGGATGGTCTGGGCTGGTGCCGGAAGTATGCGCATTGACGACAGGCCCGAAATTGCGTTACACCCCGGACTCTGCATCTGGATGCGCCCAGGCCATCATTACCTGGCCGAACAAGATCCCAACCATCGCCTCGGCGTCAGTTTTATTCACTTCAATCTCTCCCATTCCAACACAAAGGAGCGTACCAAGGACCACGAACAGCCACCCTTCTGCCTAGATACTCCCGACCTTCTCCACAGTGAGGCCACCGTAACCCGGCTGCTCACGCTATGCCCTCCGCCGCGCACCGCGGCGCAAATCAGGCCGGCAGCAACCGCCATTTTTCGCGGCCTAGCACTGGACATTCTCGATCATTGGCAGCGCCCTGAACCACGTCCGGCAGCCCAACTCCATCCAGTTACCCGGGAGCACTTCGAGCGCCAATGCCTACGCTTACGTGAGTCCCCCAAAGACTGCCCCACGGTCACCCAGTTGGCACACGAGGCAGGCTATAGCACCGATCACTACAGCCGCCTCTTTAAGCAGTTTACCCGATATAGCCCTCAGGCCTTTATTGTCGAATCACGCAAGCAGCGGGCCGATCTGCTTCTGCGCGACACCGACATGACCATCCAGGAAATTGCCGATGCCTTGGGCTACCGGGACCTCTTCTTCTTTTCGAGGCAGTACAAGCAGTACCGCGGCCAGCCCCCGTCCGCCGTCCGCAGCTGAGGCCGTGCCTCTCTGGGCTGGCGGATTTTCTCGCGCCTTGCGGGTTGCGCCATGTAGATCGTCACCGGACCGTCGCGTTTGTATCCGGGGTGGGTGTTTTAATCGACGTTACACGTTTTAATTCGACGACGTTGCGCGTTGTTATAGTCAAATTGATGCGTAGAGTGTTACCACGAGTTTAAGTGTAACGGAATGAAAACGACGTTCAGATGCCCGACACAAATGGAAAAATGATGGTTGGTCGGTTGCTGGCGAGCCTGGTTGTGATAGCCGGCATAGTTGTGTTGCCGTTTCTTGGCGAGCCGGGTCTGGCTGATCCACGCACAGCGGACATCTGGGGCCTCTGGATAAATTTTCTGGGCACACTCCATCCGCTGTTCCTGCATCTACCGATCGGCGTCTTTGTGCTGGTCATGCTTTTGGAGACGATTGGCCTGCTCGCGAGAGGGCGCTACGAGCCCCCGACACTCATCCCCTTGGGATTTGCGTTGGTGAACGGAATGTTAGCCCTAGTCTTCGGGTATTGCCTGTATCTGACCGGGAGCTATTCCGGCGAGATGGTGGAACAGCACAAGATCAGTGCGCTGGTATTCTGCGCCTTGCTGGTTCCCTGCCTGCTCTTGAAACTAGCGCACCAGCGGTCCCCGGGCCGCTTCAATCGCGTCCATCTTGGCTACCTGGCCAGCCTGCTGGCCTGCGGGGGCGCTATGACCATTGCCGGGCATCTTGGCGGGGAGATTACCCACGGCGATCCGGTTGAGAAGCTCCCGTTCAAAGTTCTGGCCAAACGTGCTGCCGCCGCCGAAGCCCTGCGCAATGACCCGGTCGTCTACGAACACATCATCCAGCCGATTCTTGAAGATCGCTGCGTCTATTGTCACGGGCCGAAAAAGCAGGAAGGCACCTACCGGATGGATTCGTATCAAGCCCTGCTGACGCCGGGCGATGATGCCACCGGGCTGCTCCCGGGAGACCCAGCAGCGAGCGCGATGCTCACTCGCCTGGAGCTTCCCCATCATGATGAGCAGCACATGCCGCCTACGGATAAGCCGCAGCCAACGGCCGGGGAAATTGCCCTGATTCGTTGGTGGATCAGCCAGGGCGCTCCGGAGCACAAGCGACAAGGTGAACTGACGCTCACGCCAGAAGCCGAAGAGGCACTTGCCGGACTGGTCTCGCCGGAAGAAGTGACGGCCCGAGAAGCAGCGAGAAAACAAGAAGAGGCGGAGGCGCATAGCCGCTTTCTGGCTGGGAGAGAGCGGATTCGGTCGGCCTGGCGCGAATTTGAGCACTCCCATCCGGGGGCACTTTCCTTCGTCTCAGCAGGCAGTCTGGATATGCGGTTCACTGCGGTCAGCGACCAAGATATCGCTGTCGATCCCGGGCTTGACGGGCTCAAGCTGTTCGCCGAGCACCTCGTCGCAGTAAATCTTGCCTTTGCGACCCTTGATGATGGCGCCGCCGCAGTCATTGCGCAGTTCGCATCGCTGCGCAGCTTGAACCTCAGCGAGACTTCGATCACGGACACATTTTTCGCGAATTTTTCAGAACTTGCCGACCTGGAGTTGTTGAACCTCCATGGCACCAAGGTCACACCCGGCTTGGCTGCCCAGCTGGATAAGTTTCCCGGCCTCAAGAGGCTGTACGTCGGGGGAACGGGGATTGGGGCGGAGCAGGCGATCGCGCTTCGAGAGACACTCTCGGAGAACCGCGAGACGCCCGTCGAAGTGATCGGGGATGATGGGCTGCCTACACTCGAATCATTGCCGGTAGCTAATGCATTTCAGGAGACAGTGCGCAGCCAAGAGGCAACCTACGGCACCTTGATTAGCGCCCTTGCCAAGACCACTCTCAGTAGCAAGGACCCAAATCACCATCAGGATGAAGAGTTTAAGAAATTTACGGCCAAAGACGATCATGGCGTGGATTTTGTGTTCCATTCGCTGCCGGAACGCCAGCCCTGGGTGCAGCTGACCTTTGATTCTCCGTATCTAATCAGCGCCTTCGAACTCAAGAATCGAGCGACTTTACCGGAGCGGGCTGAAGGGATCGAGTTGCAGCGGCAGCTTCCGGATGGCAGCTGGAAGGCAGTCTGGCAATCCAAGGGCCCCGAGGTGAGCTGGCAGGTAGATTTGAGTAAAGACCCCGCGCCTACACGGGAAGCCACCGCCTTCCGTTTCGTCGTCAATAAGGAGGAGGAGACCTACTTGCACTTATCCCAAGTTTGGCTCTGGGGGCGGAAGAGCGATCGGCAGCAGACGGCGCCGGGCCGAGCAGCGGTTGCCGTGGCCCACAACAGCTCATCCTGGAGCCCGGGGACAGTCAGCGGACTGGGTTTGTGGTTGGATGGTGCCGACCTGACCTCCCTCACAGCCACGGCTGGAAACGTCTCGCAGTGGAATGACAAAAGCCCCAATCAATATCATGCATACGCGCTCAGCCCCGCCGTGCAGCCGCAAATCGGCACCCTACACGTCAATGGTAAGCATGCCCTGGAGTTCCAGACCGCACGACTGGTTAGCAAAACTCCCAAGCGTGGAAACTGGCAGGACCTCTACATCGTGGCTGACTGGAACGGGGCCGAGAGGTTCGGAAATTACAACGGCTTGTTTACCGGGTTTGGAGAAGGCATTGGTATCGTCGGGAATTCCCAAGACGCTGGCACCAGCTTATGGCTGCAAGGGCGCTGGTGGACGTCCTTGTATGTGAACGGCACTGCTAGCGATGGAGCCAATGTGCTCGGGACCTTGGCCAAGCCGTTTTTGCTCTCCTGCTCGGCAGATAGGGCCATTGAGGTCCCCGGCTATTCGATCGGCAACGACCGCAACCATGTGCAGCCGAGCAACAGGCGGCCGTGGGATGGCGCGATCTGCGAGATTGTCGCCTTTGCCCGGAAGCTAACCGAGAGCGAGCGCCATCAACTCGAAGGCTATCTTGCCCATAAGTGGGGGCTGACCGCAGGCCTCCCGACAGACCATCCCTTTAAGGAGAAAGCACCCTGATGCCGCTGAGACGCCCTGTGCCACGCTCGCTCTGTTTGCTCGTCCTCGCGCTTGCTTGGACCGCCCAAGCCGGCGAGAAGATCTCCTACAACGAGCAGATCCGGCCCATCTTTAACACCTCCTGTGTGGGCTGCCACGGCGGCGTCAAAAAGAATGCCGGAGTCTCCTTTATTTATCGAGAAGAGGCGCTGGGAACCTCGGCGAATGGCAACCGCATCATCGTGCCGGGGGAACCCGAGAACTCGGAACTCATCAAGCGGATCTCCTCAGACGACCCGCGTTATGTCATGCCACCTGCCCATGGCGAGCATCACAACGAACCGCTGAGCCCGGCACAAATCAAGCTGCTCAGCGACTGGATTCGCCAGGGAGCGGAATGGCAGGAGCACTGGGCCTACATCAAGCCGGAGCGGCAGGCGGTGCAACCACAGCAGCAAAACTGGATCCGCACGCCGATGGACGCCTACGTCCTTGACCAACTCGAGCAAAAGGCCCTGGCGCCGAGCGCCGAAGCGCCGCGTTCGCAGTGGCTGCGCCGCGTCAGCCTCGACCTTACTGGGCTACCGCCCACGCTTGAAGAGCGCCAGGCATTCCTAGCGGACGAGTCCGACGCGGCCTATGAAGCGGTCGTCGACCGGCTGCTGGCCTCACCACGCTACGGCGAGCGTTGGGCAGCGATGTGGATGGACCTCGCTCGCTACGCCGATACCATCGGCTACGAAAAAGACAAACGCCGGACTATCTGGCCCTACCGCAACTGGCTGATCAACGCCTTCAACGAGGACCTTCCCTTTCCAGAGTTCATCCGCGATCAACTGGCCGGTGATCTAGTAAAGGAGCCCACCACCGAGCAGTTGATCTCGACCGGCTTTCTGCGCCTGACCCAGACCAATACCGAAGGCGGCACCGACGACGAAGAGTTTCGCGTCGCCGCGGTTTTGGATCGGGTGAACACCACCTGGTCCAGCTTCCAGGGCATCACCTTTGGCTGTGTTCAGTGCCATTCACATCCCTATGAGCCGATCCCCCACGAAGATTTCTACCGGTTCATGAGCTTCTTTAACAGCACCGAAGACTGCGACCAGGATAACGACTTTCCGCTTCATGTCGTCGCCCATAAGCCCGAAGAGCGCCAGCAGGCCACCGCTGCCCAGCTCGACCTTATCCGACTGCGTCGCCTGCTAAACCAGCCCGGTAGCCTGGAACTAGAAAAGCCCGAGCCTTGGCTGCAGCCAACCTATTCAGCCCTCAAAATCAGCCGCGGAAAACTCAAACAAAAGGCCGGCGTGTTGTACACCGAGGGGACTCAGCCCGTACACACTACCTACTACGTAACCCTTGAAAGTCCGGAAGCTGGCACGACCGTCACCTCGCTCAAGGTCACGATCCTCCCTGATACCGATAACCCGGCGGATGGCCCCTTTCGCGGTGCCCATCTCTCCCAGCTCACGCTGAAAAAGGTAACAGCGGCGGGCAAGTCCTCGGACGTGCCGTTTTCCTATGTCTACGCCGACAGCGTGGCTGGACCGCTGGGCCAGGATCCCGCTGCCGCGCTCAAGCCGAGTGCTCAGGGCGTAGGCGGCTACCCCAAGTTATTCCGGCAGCGCGACGCAGTGTTTGTGCTCAAGCAGCCGCTGGAGCTGCAGCCTGGTGACACCCTTGCTGCGACCCTATTCTGCAAGGCCGGAACCACAGGTGGCCAAAACACCGCGCTGCGCAGATTTCAGCTGCAGCTCGGCTCATCCCCCGCCTGGCAGCAGTTGGCCGCCAGCGATAGCCAGGCTCAGCTCGTAAAGCAGCTCCGGGAAACGCAAAAGCTTGTCGCTGGTTTCAAGGGCGAAAAAGTGCCCGTTGCGCTCGAACGCTCCAGCGCCAGCGTCCGCGAAAGCCGTGTGTTTATCGGCGGCAATCGTCTAAACAGAGGCGAGGCCCAGAAACCTGGCGTGCCCAAAATTCTGAACCCGTATGGCGCTGAGGCGGGCAATCGTCTGGAGATGGCCGAGTGGCTGGCGCATCCCGACAACAGCCTGACCGCGCGGGTCTTCGTCAACCGCGTGTTCTCCGAGCTCTTTGGTAACGGCATCGTGCAAACCCTCGGCGACTTTGGCAGCAGCGGCCTGCCGCCGACCAATCTCGCCTTGCTTGACCACCTGGCAATCGCCTTTCGCGAGGACGGCCAGTGGCAGCTCAAGTCACTGCTCAAGGAAATGGTCTTGTCGGCCACCTATCGGCAGGATCACAGGAGCACCGTTGAACTCACAGCCCGGGACCCCCAAAACCTGCTGCTGGCTCGTGGCCCGCGTACGCGCTTGAGCGCCGAAATGATCCGAGACCATGCCCTCTCGGCATCCGGGCTGATCGCGCATCGGTTGGGCGGCCCCTCCGTGATGCCGCCTCAGCCGGAAGGTGTTTGGACCACGGTTTACAGCGGCGAAAAGTGGACCGACGCCAAAGGCCCCGATCGCTACCGGCGGGCGCTGTACACCTTTTGGAAACGCACCGCCCCCTACCCAAGCATGATGACCTTCGACGCGGCCTCTCGCGAAGTCTGCAACATCCAGCGCATCTCTACCAATACCCCACTCCAACCGCTGGTGACGCTGAATGATCCGGCCTACCTGGAGTTTGCCCAAAAGCTAGCCAAAAGAATCCAAAACCATCCAGATGCCGGAGCGCGGGCCAAGATAGCCCAGGGCTATCTGCTCACCACCCAGCAAGAAATCCCCACTCCGAGCCTCGACGTACTCGAAAAATTGCATGGCGAACTAGTCGAAGACTATCAGAGCGTCCCCTACGATACGCTTGCTAAAAGTGCCGAAGAAGCCGCTTGGGTCAATATCGCCGGCGTCCTCTTGAATATTGACTCCGCCCTGACCAAGTAAGCCACGATCAACCAGGTGCCACGATGAATGTATACGACCAACTCCGTCATGATTCCGGCCTGCTCAACAGCCGTCGCCAATTTCTGAAATCTTGCGTCGCTGGCGTCGGTGGCGCCTGGCTTTCCAGTCTCGGCTTGCCAGCACTAGCCGAGGACCCGCTTGAGCGAGGCATCCCCCACTTTGCCCCCAAAGCCAAGCGCGTCATTTTTCTGCACATGGCTGGCGCTCCCAGCCAGCTCGAGTTGTTCGACTACAAGCCCGAACTCAACCGGCTCAATGGCCAGGACTGCCCGCGCGAATTCCTGGAAGGCCAGAACTTCGCCTTCATTCAAGGAGTCCCCCAAATGCTGGGCTCGCAGTACGACTTTCATCAGGCCGGGGACAACCGGCAGTGGATCAGCGACCGCTTGCCCTTCACCGAACGCGTCATCGACCAGCTGTGCATCATCCGCTCCATGCATACCGACCAGTTCAACCATGCGCCTGCCCAGTTGCTGATGCACACCGGCCAGACCATTCAGGGTAACCCATCCATTGGTGCCTGGAGCACCTACGGCCTCGGCAGCGAAAGCCAGAACCTGCCCGGCTACATCGTCCTGGCCTCAGGCGGCAAAACCCCCTCTGCCGGAAAATCCGTGTGGGGCAGCGGCTTTCTGCCCTCCGTCTACCAAGGCGTCCAGTGTCGCTCCAAGGGCGACCCGGTCATGTACCTCTCCAGTCCCGACGGCATGCCACGCGAGATTCGTCGCAAGGCCATCGATGCCATTACCGAGATCAACCAGCAGACCCACGAAGACCTGCACGATGCCGAGACGCTCGCCCGTATTTCCCAGTACGAGATGGCCTTTCGGATGCAGATTCACGCCAGCGCTGCCTTCGACATCCAGCAAGAGCCCGAGTACATCCACAAGCTCTACGGCACACAGCCAGGCAAAGAGTCCTTTGCTAACAACTGCCTGTTGGCACGGCGGTTGGCCGAGCGCGGCACTCGCTACATCCAGCTCTTCGACTGGGGCTGGGACTCGCATGGCGCCGGCAAAGCCGAAGCCCTCAATCATGGCTTCACCGACAAATGTCGGCAGATGGACCAGGCGACCTTCGCCCTCCTCACCGATCTCAAGCAACGCGGGCTCCTCGAAGACACCCTTGTGATCTGGGGCGGTGAATTTGGGCGCACGCCGATGCGCGAGAACCGAGGCGGTGGCGAGATGAAATTCATCGGCCGCGATCACAATCCTGGCGCCTTCACCATGTGGATGGCCGGTGCCGGCATCAAGCCGGGCGCCCACGGCGAAACCGACCCGATGGGCTACCGGGCAGTCAAAGACAAAGTCAGCGTCCACGACCTGCAGGCCACCATTCTCAACCGCCTCGGCCTGCACCACAAAAAGCTCAGCTACCCATTCCAGGGTCTTAACCAGACCCTGACTCCGGTCAGTAAACCCGCCCGTGTCCTGCACCAGCTCTTTGCCTGACACCAACTGGGGCGTTGACATGTCAGCCTTCTTCGTCGCTCTTCCAGAGCGTAGTCGTTGGGGGATCTGGACCGCGCTCCGGGGGCGAAGGCGTTGCCATATCGATCCAGGCCCTGACAGAAGCCAAAGGACCGTTCCGCGCGAAGCGCCGGGCTCTCTGCAGAATCGCACGTCTTTGCCTAAACCCACCACTTCGCTTCTCAAACGGGTGCGTCAAGGGATCCGGATGAAGGACGATACGCTGCGACCAATCACGCCCGACGATATGTTTCGCGAACGTATCGTGCGCTCCAGAAGGATGACCCCGAATGAGCGGGGCGCTGCCAGCCTGGATATGTACGATCTAACCTGTGCGATTGTGTTGGACGGTGTCTTCGCCCAGATAAAGGGTGCCTCCGAGCCCTGAGGCGGCCACGCTTGCCGACGGCTGGAAAGACCGGTTGGTTCCCCTGACCAATGCCAATACTCGCGGTGTTACCGGATGGTGCCTGTCACCTATTGATCTACTGCTCAGCAAACTCGCTGCTGGCAGGGCCAAGGCCTTCCGTTTCATTCGCGCTGTTCTGCACCACCGTTTGTTCGGAGAGCTGCGAGGATTACTGACCAACCGGTTCAAGGCTGCATCATTCACTTGTTCTTCGACGGCAATCGCCTACGCCGATTGTGGCAAGCGCGAAAGCACGCCTTTCCCAGCTAAGGAGCGCTGCCCCACGTTGCAAGCGAGCTCATCTTGTGTAGGCTACCCCATGTATCCCCCTTTCCCTGCGATCCAGCCCCTCGGAGGCACGACATGACTGTTCTTAAATCCGTGCTTGGCATCATCCTGCTAATCATTATCGCCGCTTTGGTATGGAATTTTTTCCCGGGGCTGCGCCACGAAGGTAAGCAAGCCTACCGCAAATACGGAGGCTGGACAGATGAAGCACGTTCTTCCGACCCAGTAGGTTTTCTGGAGTATGCTGCCGAGAAGTTGGCCCAAGATCTTGATTCGATGCAAGGCACCCGGCGAAGCCTGCAGAGCGCATGCGACGACCTAGCCGCGCGCCGCACCGAGACCGAGCCGCTACTGGAAGCTGCCGACGCACTGGCCGTCCAGTTTCGTGATGCGTTTCAGCGAGCAGAACGGGACGGTTTTCCGGTGGGCGTATCCGGTCAATCCTACAAGCGGGCAGAACTGATCCAGCAAGTGCAGCTTATCCTCCTGCAACAGGAGGGCTACCAGCAGACGCTTGAGCAGTTCACCGAGGCCACTGCTGCGGCGGAAGCAAAAGCCCTCGAGTTGGCCAGCCAAATTGCCAAGAGTAAGGCGGTCCTGGCGACGTTGCCTGCCAAGATCGAAATTGCCCGTGTCCAAGAACTGACGGCTAGCACCACAGAATTGCTGGATCAGATCCACGACGTTCTCGGGAGCAACCAGAGCGCCTTGGGCGAGACCCCGATTCGCACCGTCGAAGAGCTGATGCAGACGCCTGCGGTTTCCGATCCAGATGGCGACAAGCGTCAAGCGCTGGAGTTTCTGGGAGTCGCACCGTGAGCCTCGGCAGCGCGATTCTGCTCGGACTTGGCGGGTTTCTCTTACTCTACGCCATTTTCAGTTTTATCCGTCCCGGAGACGAGACAGGCACAGGCAAGGCACGGCCTTTGGGATGTGGCTTCACGGTCCTCGCCGGTGTAATCTGGGGCATCGCCCTGGCGGGGTATCTAGGGTGGAGTAGCGGTCTGCGGCTAGGCATTGCTCTGGCCTGCCTGCTGCCAGTTCTGGTCACCCTCTTCCACCCGAAACGTCGCAGCTTGGTGACGGCTCTGGTGCTGCTCTCAATAGCACTCGTTTTAGGCGTTCCCGTGTTGCCCCAACTGGGCGCGCTCTTCGGCCCGTCAGGCGGGACTGCAGGGACTCTGCGCGATCTGGAGCGGAAGTTGGCCGAGCTGGAGCGTCGCCTGGACGCCGGGACGGAGCTACGACGGTCACTTGCTGACCAATCCCGCGCCTTGCACGAGGACATTCGTGCCCTCGGGCATGCCGACTACGAGACGCTTGTCGCACACCCCGAAGCGCACGCCCTGCTCAAGGAGTTGGCCGAAGTTGAGAGTCTTGTAGCAGCGAATGACAAGAATGAGCTGCGCCTGACGCAAGAGAGTGACGCTTTGGCAGCGGCCTTGCGACGCCTGGGCCGTCTGGCCGAAAGCGAGGCTGCCACTGGCGAAACCTTGGCGCCTGCCGACGTCGAGGCGATCCTAGAGGGGGCGCGCAGCAGCGCGCCGGAGGCAGGGCCACGTACCGTGGAAGAACATATGGAGGCAGCCAACATGCGCGAACTCTTCGAGCGGGAATTCGGCGATAAGCGCTAGTCTGGGCGGTGATCCGGGGGGGGGCGTGGCCGCTACTTCTGCTCGCTCAGCGGCTCATCCGCACAGGCGAGATCACCAACCGCGTATTGGATGCCACCAAGAATAAACGCGAGTAAAGCAGGCTGGTCAAAGCTTTGGGCATTATGCGAGGGCGAACAGAAGAAGACCCGGCCCTTTTCGTGTCGCTTGATCCAGGCCACATAGCGCGGCAAATCTGGCAGCTTGGCCACTCGCTTGTTGGGCTTTAGCTTGCCTAGGTCCATCTCAAGCAGAGGGTGGAAATTCAGCTTCGGATAGGCTCGGTTGAACAGGTATGGCTCGTCGTGATGGGTAAACGGCTTGCCGTCGAAGGGCTTCAGCAGCGGATGCTCTGGGTTCACTGGCTGCAACACGACGTCCTGCTGAGGTGGGTGAAAATGAAAGCTGCCACCAACGATGCCGCTGAATTCATCCGAGTGGTTGAAGCTGGTAATGCCGCCATGCAACAGCACGAGCCCGCCACCCCCAGAGACATAGTCGACCAGGCTGCGATAGAGCAACGTCGCCAGTGCTTCTCGCTCAGGCAGCGGCAGTTCCTTGTACGCAGCCCCGAATTCATCGACTTTGTTGATCAGTACATCACGGAATGTATCGCGGTCTTTTCCATGGGGACAGGTGTTGTTCATGATCACCGCGTCGTACTGGGCCAGAGCTTCTGGGCGAAACTGCTCGATGTCCGTGGTGGCCACTGTCTCGAATGCGCCTGACGTTTCGCCGATGACCCGCACTACCGCTTCTGTGTGGGGGATACACCAGTGCTTATACCCAGTTGCCAGCGAGAAAGCCAGCACCTTGCGCGCTTTGGCAGGCGTCGCCGGGGCTTTTTGGGGCGCACGCTTGCGAAGCCTCTGTTCCCACGCGGAGCTTGGCTCGAAGGCTGGTTGCCCAGCGAAGACTGGAAGTGCTAAGGCCAGCAGCAGGGCTGGCAGTGTGAGAGGAAGAGTGACCTTCATGAGAATAGGATCTTGTCGTTCAGGGGGGCTTCGAAGTTTACTACATATTGCGCTTGGAAGCAAGATAGATAATCTTTCGCATTTGTCCAAAGTGATGCCGATACCGGCGCGAAATGATGGCCCCATCCCTGTTGTGGCAGCTGCCTCGTGGACTACTGTGCTTTGTGCTTCCACACACTGCTGCACGCACCGGAATTGGAAAAATCATAGAATGCAACCAAGTACTTTTCAATTCTCTGCCCACGTCACGCGCTTGGCTTTCCTGGCACTTTGTCTCAGCCTGTTCATGAGCGGCTCAGGGCTAGCGAACGAGTCGGTAGAACTGTTTCCTGCTGGGCAGGCGAAGTGGCAGCAGGCCGGACCGGGCAGCTTTAGCATCGAAAACGGCATTGCGACCAGCCAGGGAGGTATGGGGCTGTGGTGGTATGCTGGCAAGGCGTACGCGAACGCCACCTTCGATATCGAATTTCAGCTACCGAACCACAAATGGAACTCGGGGATTTTTATCCGCTTTCCAGACCCCGGAAACGATCCGTGGGTCGCGGTGCGTAAGGGCTACGAGTGCCAGGTCAACGGCGATAAGCCGAGCAAAAGCGCAACTGGCGGGATCTTTAGCATCCAGGCCCCCAGTCATATGTCCTTGAAGAAACCGGGCGACTGGAATCATTATCAGATCACCACCTGGCAAAACAAGATTCTCATTGTCATTAATGATGAATTGGTGAACGTATTTACGACCCAGCCGGGCCGGGGCGATCAGCAGGGCTACATCGGCCTGCAGAATCACGATCCCAAGTCGCAAGTACAGTATCGCCAGATTGCGGTTCGCGAGTGGGCTCAGGATGCGACCTTAGACGAGGTGCAGGCAAGCCTGGGGATCACCCGCGCAGACTGGGCGAACTACCAAGCGCAGCGCAACCCGAGGGCGAAGTGGTATCAAAAAATGGATATTGGCCCGGCGTTTGCCAGCGTGTTTGAGGACCATTATCATGGCGAGCCCCGCTTGGCGGCTCTCAAAGGGCTCTGCCTTGAATTGTCGGCCAGCGATTCTATTCGCGGCCTGTTCGACACGGAGACCCTGCGGATGAGTTCGGCCTTCCAAGGCGGGTTGCACTGGTCAGGTACACCTTGGACAGGTGCCCACGGCGGCATCATCCGCATGGCGAACGACACAGCGCCCATCATGCAGACCTCTCGCAAGCCAGGCTGGGCCGATAAGAATGGCTCATTTGCGGATCCGCGGCCCATCAAGGAGTATGGGAATCTGGCCGAGGATCACGCTCGCTTCAACGGCCATTATCGCCATGGCAGCCGGGTCATTCTCGACTATTCCGTCTTGGGCTCGCGTGTGCTGGAACTGCCCACCGGAAAAGTCGCCGCTGGAGCACCAGCAGTCTTTCGCCAGCTGGACCTGGCAGCTTGTGAGTACGACCGCTTGTTGTTGGTGGCGGACGATACCCAATCGGAGGTTACTCTGGATGGCGCAGGCACGCTGGCAACGATCAGCCAGCCGGAGCATGAGATGGCCGCTGTGCTGCCGCAGGAGGTTGCGGGCGAGGTGAGCGTGGTGACCGACCACACCACGGGGGACTGGGACGAACTTACTATGGGAGCCCCGTCGGACCGCGATGCGGGCGACCGCAACGTCAATAAGAAGACCACCTTTCGGGTGGTCCCCGGCTATCTCCCCACGCATGTGCGGGGTGGTGCCGAGGGCGGAGTTGCTGTGCGCCTGAATGATGGGTTAGCTGCGCGCAATAAGGATGATGTCCCCCGCAGCTTTTTCTTCGCCGACCAGGCCAAGCCGGGCAGGCTAGAGCTGAATCTCGATGGCATCCAAGAACTGCGGCGCATTCATCTGTACTCCCATCACAAAAGTAACCGCGCTCCTCAGAGCGTCGAGATCTATGGGGCTGTGGCTCTTACGGCTGACGCGACACTCGCCATGAAGGAGCTGCCCAACGGGGGCTGGACCCACATTGCTGGTTACAGCACGAGCCACTTCGATGACGGCGGCAAGCACGGGGCCGCGATCCTCGCCCCCGCCGGTGAGGCGTTCGGCGCCTACAGAAAGCTGCTGTTCATCTGCGTACCCGGCAGAAAGAAGTCAAACATGCAGACCTTTTTCTCGGAGATCGACCTTTACGGAAAGGATGCCCCAGCGCTCAAGCCGGTCGGGGGAAGTCGTGATGGCGGGCTGTCCTATATGGCGCATCTGAAGAGTGAAGGGCTGCGCTTCAGCGCTGGCGAAGATGGGGCGCTGCTGCTGCGGATCCCTGCCTCCAAGAAGCCCACCCGCCTTACGATTGGCTATGCTGCTAGCCAACAGCAACCAGCAGATCTCGGTTCCGCCATTGCTGCGCTCAAAGCCGCTACGCCAGCGCCACGCGAGCTCGCCTCACTCACCCACGGCACAGGTCCTGCGCTCTTCCCCGAGACTGTGGAGGCAACAATTGAGCGTGGTACTGATCAGGACACGTGGGCTGTGGACACCATCGGCCTGCCGGTCAACAATCCCTGGTTCTCGATGATCAAGCCCGGCGGTTTGGACCTTTTTACCGATGGCGACTCTGCTGCGATCTGCACCTGGAATGGGGATGTTTGGATCGTTAAAGGCCTCAAGAGCGGTGACGGGACCGTGCATTGGCAGCGCTTCGCCACCGGCTTGTACGAGCCGTTGGGACTAAGGATTGTCGACGACATCGTCTACGTCAACTGCCGTGACCAGATCACCCGCCTTCATGACCAGAATCAGGACGGCGAGGCCGACCGGTATGAGTGCTTCAATAACGACGTCTATATCACCGCAAACTTCCACGAGTTTACCTTTGGCCTGCAGACCGATCAAGACGGAAATTTCTATCTTGCCAAGGGCGCACCCGTACGTGCTGGCGGGCGTGGTTTTGAGCGTATTTTGCCACACAACGGCACCCTGCTGCGCATTGCCAAAGATGGCAAGAAACTCGACGTGATCGCGACGGGGCTGCGCGCGCCTGGCGGGATCGGGGTCGGCCCCAATGGCGAAATCACCACAGGGGAGAATGAAGGCACTTGGCAGCCGTGCTGCAAGCTCAATTACTTTACCCAGCCAGACACCTTCCTCGGCGTCGAGGATGCTGCTCATCAGCTCAAGGGCCAGGCGATGCACCTGCCGCTGTGTTACTTTCCCATGCGTACCGACAACTCCGGCGGCGGCCAGGTGTGGGTGCCGCCCACTGTTGACTGGGGGCTGAAGGCGGGTGAACTCATCCACCTCTCCTACGGCAAGAGCTCCCTGTATCGCGTCCTGCGGCAGGAAGTCGACGGCCTCATGCAGGGAGGCGTCGTGCGCATTCCGGTAACGCTCAACTCCTCGGCCATGCGCGCTCGCTTCCATCAGGATGGCTCCCTCTACGTACTCGGATTTCGCGGCTGGCAGACCAACGCCGCCAAAACTCAGGGCCTGCAGCGCATTCGCTATACCGGACAGCCAGTGACCATCCCCAATCGGCTTGAGGCCACCGAGAAAGGCATCTACATTGGCTTCGAAAAGCAGCTTGATCCGGCCACGGTTGCCGATCCGTTTAATTTTAAGGTTGAGCGTTGGAAGTACATCCGCTGCGGGCAATATGGCTCCGGCGAGTTTTCCATCGACAATCGAGACCTTGAAGCGGAAAAGCAAGCACTGGTCCGGCCCAGTAAAGGTCACCGCAAGCACGACCAGGTGCGGGTCGCCAGGAGTGTACTTTTGCCGGATGGAAAGACCCTCTTTCTGGTCATCCCAAGCATGAAGCCAGCCGAACAGATGAGCATTCGCTACACCTTGACGTTTGCGGATGCCACCAAGGCCCACGGCGAAATCATCCATACCGTGCATCGGCTCGGAAAGCACCTCGACGATGCAATTGCCCAGGTCGCTGAAACCACCGAGGCCACGCGCGAGGACCTCAAACCCGGGCTGCACCAAACCCTCACCGTCGCCGAGAAATCAGACCACCGCGTGGCTCGGCTTCCTGCCCAATACACCGCCGCCACAGACGCCGTAAGCGACATGCTACCAGCTGGCCCGTTTAGCGCCACTTGGTCAGGCTACCTCGTCCTTGAGGAACGGATGTCCCCACGTTTCACGCTAGAAGGTACCGGTGCAGCTGCCCTGATCATCAACGGTGCCACAATTCTTGAGGAAACAGGTACGCTGGGGCGTACCACGTCCGCGCCGTTGCACCTCGACCCGGGCGCCCACTCCTTCCAACTCTCCTACACCGGGGCGAGCGACGGCTCAGGCCATGTTCGAGTCCTCTGGCAGACTGAGACATTCTTTTGCCAAAGTATCCCAGCAGGCTATTTCAAGCACGAACCGAACCCGGCTTTGTCAGAAGCGCTGACCGTTCGGCGTGGGCGCGATCTGCTGGTCCAGCAAAGCTGCCTGAGCTGTCATAGCCCCGGTCCAGATCTTGGCTTGCCTGAGTTGGCTGACAAAGGACCCGACCTGAGCGGCATCGGCTCGCGCGTCAGTCAACAATGGCTCGGCCGCTGGCTCGCCTCGCCCCACAGTCTCAAGCCTGGCACCACCATGCCAGCCACCATAGACGGCAAGACCCAACAAGGCCGCACGGATGCCGCCGATATCGCGGCCTACTTGGTCACGCTCAAAGGCCCGCCAGCCCCTTCCGTAACAGAGCAGGCTGACGACGCCAAGCATGGCGGTGCCCGCTTTCACGCCCTTGGCTGCATTGCCTGCCATAGCCTGCCAGACCAGCCTTATGATGCGACGACCGAGCGCACACCGCTCAACAATGTTCACAGCAAGTACAATCTGGCCTCGCTCAGCGCGTTTCTAAAAAAGCCAGACCGGCACCATCCCTCAATCAAAATGCCCGACTTTCGGCTTACTGATGACGAAGCCCGCCAGCTTGCCGTGTTTCTGCGAACTGCTGCCAAAGGCAAGGCGCTCCGCTTGCACGACGATGTTCCAGTGGCCGGAGATGCCACTCGTGGTAAACAGCTCATCGCTGCCAAAAACTGTGCCGCTTGCCACAGCGGCCTCCCGGCTGCCAGTAGAAAGCCGCGAAACTTTACGGGCATCCTTCGCCGTAACTGGGACGAGCGTGGCTGCGTTGCGGCCCGAGAAGCGGGCGTAACCCCACAACTTAACCTGACACAAGTGGAGCGCGCGGACCTCGAGGCCTTCCGCCGCACCTTCGCCGCAAACGCCCCCCAGGCCCTCTCCAGTACGTCCAGCCACGACTTCGCCCAGCGTCAGGTGCAGGCCCTGAACTGCGCTGCCTGCCATGAGCATGATGATGTGCCCTCACGCCTTGCCTCCCTGCACAGCCAAAGCCAATCACTCAGCGATGGCGTTCCAGCAGACCCTGCGCATGCGGTCGATCAATCTCGTCCTGCACTCACCTACACGGGCGAAATGCTACACAGCGACTACCTGCAAGGCATGCTGGAGGGCAGCACAGAGCCTCGCCCACGGCCTTGGCTGGCCATGCGCATGCCAACATTCCACGGCCGGGCCAAACTTCTCGCGCAGGGGTTGGGCGTCCAACATGGCATGCCGCCCAGCTCCGTGGAGACGACCGAGCTCGATGCAGAACAGGTTTCCATTGGCAAAAAGCTCACCGGCGCTACCGGCGGCTTTGCCTGCACGATCTGCCATGGGGATGGAGACACAGCACCGCTTGCAGCCTTCGAGGTAAAGGGCATCAACTTTGACCAAGTGGCCGTGCGGCTTCGTCCGGGCTACTACCACCAGTGGATGGAAAACCCACACAGCATCACCCCCACTACGAAGATGCCTCGCTACACCCAGAACAACAAATCTCCACTGCCGGACTTTGACCACGATGCCCGCAAGCAATTCGATGCCATGCTCGAGTATCTCAAAAGCATCAGTAAAGACTGATCAGTCCGCTGAGTCGTTCCTACTACTTGACTACGCCCGCCGCCAGCCACGACTTCCAGGGCTGTACGATTCGGCAAGGCTCTTGATAGGGGCGCGCTCGCTTTCGGACTGATCGGTCTTGATCAGACTGATCCGAACGACTATCGGACGATTTTGTCTTCCCAGCTCCCAGCAAGATCTGCTGGCTTGGCCCCTACGGGCCCTACTCCGGGCTCAAGGTATGGATGGTGTTGTGAATGATGCGGTCTTCGCCATTGGCGAAGGCGCAGCGGACTTCCATGCCCCAGGTGGGGCGCAGGTCGGGGATCGAGAGCCGGAGGGTACGGTCGTCGCTGGAGATAGCGGTAACGGATAGCTGCTGCTCATTCAGGTGCTTGGAGCCGTAGTTCTTGGTGCGCGCGAGGTCCCAGGTGGTCACCGTCACTGCGTCCACCGGAGGAAGCGGGTCGCTGAAGGTGACCGTTAGGGCTCCGGCGCGTGCTTCGAGTTGGACAGGCAGATAGGAGGGCGTAGCAGTAGGGCGCAGGCGATAAAAGCCGCCGTCGGCGTGCTGGCTCCCGGCCCAGGCAAACATTCCGGCGACGTAGAGGTCGTGCGATTTGGGGTGAAAGCGTCCGCGGTGGATACCGGTGGGAAAGCGTTCGACAGGAAAGGCACACATCCCTCCCTGAGCTTGGCCGTCGATGATCTCGTGCGGCACGGTATAGATCATGCCATAGCCATAGCTGAGGTTTAGCAGCGTGCCGCGCAATGTGCCCCAGTTGTCGGCTTCCTCGGGCACCCAGAGCAACTCGGCCGGGGAACGGTCGAAACGGTTTGTGATCCAGCATAGCGGCTGCTCCATGGCGCTATTGGCTTCATCGATGACGTCGTGGTAGCCATACATGTTGCCGTAGAAGCCACCCTCGCGGACGTAGTTGATCCGGTTCTTCGGATTCCAGTGGCCCTCTTGGTCGGTGACGATCCAGGTCCCATCCGGGTTGAGGCAGACGCCGTTGGCGGCGCGGAAGCCGGTGGCCACGATGTCGGTGCGCTGGCCGTCCGCGCTGACACGCAAGAGCGTGCCGTGGTGTGGCACGACGGCCACCTTGGCGTGGCGGGCGGACTTGGCGTAGTAGAAGTTGCCGGCGTCGTCTACCTGCAAGCCCATGGCAAACTCGTGGAAGTGCTCGGTGACCTGATGGTCGCTATTGAAGGCCTCGATGAAGTCGATCTCGTCGTCGCCATTGTAGTCGTGCAACTTGGCGATCTGGTCGCGGCAGGCGACGTAGATGCTGCCGTCGACGATTTTTAGGCCGAGGGGCTGAAACATGCCTGAGCAGATGCGCCGCCAGGTGAGTTGGCTGAGGTCGCCGGCAATGCCATCGACCAGCCAGACATCGCCAGACCAGGTGCAGACGGCGGCTCGATCCGGGTTGTCGGCAAAGAAGTCGAAGCCGCCGAGGCGCATCCACGACTTCCAGGGATTGGTGGCGGTGTCGGGGAGTGTGATGGTGTCGATGGCGAACGGCCCGTCGGCACTGCCAGGTTTGCCTTGCGTCTTCACGACCTGCTGGCCGAAACGCGCCGGGCCGCCGCGGGTTAGCGGGGCCAAATCGACGGCGGCAGGTGTGATCGCTTCCAGCGCGCCTTGCTCTAGGTCGGCGAATGCCAACGTGAGCTTGGCCGGCGTCGCAGCGGCGGGAATGATGAGGTGGATGTCGTCGCCATCCCGCGAGAGTGTCACGCCCGCAGGTCCGTTAAGGGCTACCGCGTGCGTGGCGTTGCTGGGGGCGAGGCGAGTGACCAGGTCGTGGCTGGACGCGCCAATGTTGAGCGTACGCGCAAAGATGGTGACCTCGCCCTGTTCGAGCATACCGGGGCGTTCGAGTATATCGGCATCGCCGACGCTATACTGCAGCAGAACTTGGTCGCCGTGGACATGCATGCCGCGATAGCGCACCCAGTCGTGTGGCAGCGGGCCGTAGCGCCTGCCGTCGCGGCCGACGAGGCGCTTGTCCTCCCAAGTGCCGTCCTTGGGGTAGTGCCAGGCAGGCAGGTCGGGCGTGGTGAATAGCGGGCTGCCAGCGATGCTGGTGTGGGTGCCATGGGAACCGTCGAAGGCGATGCTGCGCCAATCGACGAACGTGCCAGTGTAGGCAACGGCAACGCGCATGGTGTCGGCCTCGTAGACCAGCCAGGCGCGGCCCTTTGAGACGCCGCCGGCTTCCTTATCGAGCCGCACTGCAATGCCTTTGTTGGCGATATTGCGGTCTTGCTGCGAACTGCCGGGGTTAACCTGGTAGGTCCCCATCAGGGCGGGGCCGAAGTCCATGTCGAGATAGGGCTTGGGTCTGGCGGCCTTGCGGCGCTTCTTCGCCCCTGCGAGCTTGCGTGGCGTTCGCATGGGCTGCGGTAGGCTGGCGAGGTAGTCGGCCGGCACCGGCGGGAATTGCTCGGGGTTCTGCGTCTTGAGGAAGCTCTCCCGGATGTACTGAATGACCGCGTACTTCTCGGCGGCGGAGTACTGCGGCTGGGGGACCATCATGCCGTAGCCCCGGGTGAGGGTCTGGTACATGCGGAACGGGTCGACACCGTTCTTGAGCGAATCTTGGTGAAACTTGGTGGCGGTGGGCAGACTGCCTTCTTGTTCAACTGTGCCGTGGCAGGTCACGCAAAGGCTCTGGTAGATCTGCTTACCCTGGGCGAGGGTCTTGTGATTCCAACCAGCAATGAGTTTGGCGTGGGAGATCTTGTCCAGTGGCTGTACCCAGGCGTCCTGGAGGGTGAGGTCGGCGCCTGCCACCAGCTTGAGCTGGGTCGGATAGCCAGGCTGGCCTAGGCCCTTAAAGGTCTCAGTCAGCTCGGGGGATGCCCAATCCAGCGTGGGCGCTGCATTGGCTGGGATGCTGCCGGTACGCAGGCTCGCAAAGTCCGGGCCAGCGATCGCGCGGGGCCAGTACGCCAGGTGGCTGACGGCACCGTTGGTGAGTTCTGTGGCGAAGTTGGACGCTGCGTGACCGATCTTGAAGACATGGCCCTTGATGTCGGGCGCGGTGAAGCGGTCTCTGTGCATCATCAACTTGCCGTCGAGATATACCTCCGCGCGACCTGCCTTGAGCCGAAGCACCACGGTATGTGGCTTGTCATCGTTGACGGTGGGGCCGCCCGTCACGTGCCCGACCCAGCCGATATCATAGACCAACTTCCCGTCGCGGATGAACAGCGCCTTCGCCTTGGGAACCCACTTTCCGTTTGGTAGGCACTTGGAGAAGATTGTCCCGTTTCCCGTGGTCTGAAAGGTCGCAGAGACCGTGTAATCGCGGTCGCAGCGCAAGGCGCCATCGGCAGAGACATAAGTCGACGCCCCTGCTGAACCAGGAATCGGGTGTGCTTCATAGATCGGTTCGCCGTCCAGCCGGGTGCTGACGTAGGCGGCTTGTCCGGCTATGTGCTCATAGGTCAGGTCAAGCGTGCCGGCTCCGGCAGGAAGATCGATCACAAAGTCCTCGCGCAGTTGCAACTTTGCCGCCGAGGTCGCGGTGTACGCGAGGCGCAACCGGAAGTTTGCCAATGGCCGCGACGTATGGCCGTCTTGGAAGACTGGCGTGCGCGTTTGTGCGGCGGTCTTGGAGGTCACCGGGATTGTTTGCGCACCTGCCATTATGGCACTGAGCACAAGCGGCAGTGCGTAAGAAAGGAGTCGTTTCATTGTCACAGGTCGGTAGTCTCGTGTGTGCGGGCTATGTCTGTTGATTTGGTCACCAAATCTCGCCGAAAGTACGACGGGTCTCCGTGCTCGCCCCCACCGGGGGAAGACGCGCACGGAGACGCGTCGTAGCGTCGCGGTAGCAGTTTTAAACCTTCGCAAAGCGTTGCCGGTAGCGGCTGGGGGTGATTTTAAGCTCGGAGCGGAACGAGTGCGTCATACTGGTCTGGTCGAAGAAGCCGGAGTCCCTGGCGATCTCGGCCAGAGAACGATCGCTCTCGCGGATCAACTGGCAGGCCGCGTTGAGCCGGATCTTGCGGACGTACTGGCCGGGCGTGATGCCAAATAGTTTTCGAAAGAGGCGCTCAAGCGTACTGATTGAGATCTTGGCAACTTTGGCCATATCGGCCTTGGTGATGCCGTCTTGGTAGTGAGCCTGCACGTATTCGACGATCGAGTGCATGCCGGGATGGCTCCGGTAGACGGTATCGGAGTCGTTGATTTCGCGGGTCATCCCCACTAGGCCAATGATCTGGCCGTCGTGATCATAGAGGGGAATCTTGGTGGTGCAGCGCCATTGTAGCGTGTCTGGGGTGGGCACCAGTTCCACGCGGTCGAGAATGCGCTCTCCCTTTTCGAGGACGGCTTGGTCATCGGCATGAAAGGATTCCGCGAGGAAGTCCGCCGTAAAGGCCATATCGGTCTTGCCAATCAGATCGTCCAGAGACGCGGCACCAATGAGGCGTAGAAGTGCCGGGTTTCCGGTGACGAAGCGGTACTCATGATCCTTAATGAAAAAGGCAACATCCGGCACTCGGTTCAGTAGCAGGTCCAAGAACTGCTCGGAACGAAGTCGGCTCTTTAGCTCTTCGTATGCGGACGGATTCACGCTCACTTGTCTTCCTGTGGGTCTGACGGTCTACCACAAACAGTAAGCCAAAAAATGGAGCAGGATAGCATATTCTAGAGAAATTATTGACGTCTTGGAACAATTGAGTATTGCTGTCACATACTTTTTTGTCATCGTAAGGCTTCGAACACATCGCCGATGAACGCATTCATCAATGACGCTCGGGAACAAGGTGGTACGAAATCCACCACGCCAAGATTGAAGAGCAGTCGCTGCCAGGTGCGGGGTCGTCGATGAAAGAGAATGCCCAATAACAAACAGGGAATTTCCAATGTCCAAGAAAAACGTGGTGGCAATTCCATTGAATTGCCGGGGTCGGCAACTCTCGTTCCGTTGGTGATAGGAAATTCTATGTTGGGTTTTGGGTATTGATTATTATTTCCACAACAAAGGAGCCCCTATGAAATTCGGCGCAGAAGCCTACACATGGTTCATGAAGGAAAGCGGGGCGGCTCATGCAAACCGCCTTGACCACATGATCCAAATCTCCGCAAAGGCGGGATTCACCGGGATCGAACCCATTTATTCCTGGATGGGCGATCTCTCCTCGGCTGATTGCTTGGCCGATTCCCTGCAGGCGGCTGGCATCGAGCTTGCAGCCATTGCTTTCGGGCAATCCTGGAATGCACTGGAAGAGACCGAAGAGGAGCGCCGGGAAGCAGACGGCGCCATCGCACTGTGTGCCCGGTTTCCGGGGACCTTGCTGTGCACCGTGCAGCTACCGGAAGGCCGCCACGACCTTGAACAGCGTCGCTTGAACCTGGTCGCCAATATCAATGCTGTGTCTCGCCGAGTCGCCGAAGCCGGCGTCCCCGCCAGCTTTCACCCGAACTCCCCCAAGACGTCCACCAACCGGACCTAAGAGGACTATCGCGTGATTCTCGACGCGCTCGACCATGAAGCCACCGGTTGGACACCGGATGTCGGCCACATCATCAACGGCGGCATGGATCCACTTGCCAAAATGATCGAATATGCGGAGCTGATCAATCTAGTGCACTACAAGGACTGGGGCGGCGACCCGGAATTTGCCTTGATGGGCGAGGGGAAGGTCGACCTCGTTCGCATTACGCAGTGGCTCCAGGACCGGGACTACGACGGCTGGACTATCTGCGAAGACGAAGCACCCCAGGCCGTAGACGATCCCGATGGCGTAACGCTCCATGACGGCAAATGGGTCCATGACGTGCTACTCCCTTCGATTAAAAGGTAAGCAACCATGCCAATCTATAGGCACAACGATTTCTCCATGCACTACAAAGTGCATGGAGAAGAACACGCTGGTGTGCCAGTCCTGCTCGTTATGGGAATTACCGCGCCGGGTTCGGTGTGGGAAGCCCACGTGGACGTCTGGTCTCAGCATCACCGCTGCATCACCGCCGATAACCGTGGGGTCGGGCTGAGCGACAAGCCGTCCGGGGACTCCACCTCCGCCATGATGGCTGACGACTATGCCCAGCTCCTGGCTGGTCTTGGCATCGAAACTGCCCAGGTCGTTGGTTGCTCGATGGGCAGCATTATTGGCCAGCAGTTGGCATTGCGGCAGCCGCAAGCCGTCAAGAGTCTGGTGCTGATGTGTTCCTGGGCCAGATGCGACGCCTACGCCCGGTCGGTGTTTGCGCACATGGTTCAGGCAAAGGCGCATCTGACCCCAGCAGCATTCATGGAGTGGATTCAGCTGCTTATCTTCCACAAGCGCAGCTGGGACGACGCGGAGGTCTATGCCTCGCTACTGGAAGGGCGTGAAACCGCTGCCACCGACCCAAACCCGCAGCCTCTGCACGGTCTCATTGGACAGGCAGCTGCTTGTGCAAACCACGATACCTTGGCACAGCTCAAAGACATCACCGCACCGGCTCTAGTGATCGGCGGCGCAGGCGACCTCTTCACCCCACGTTGGATGGCCGAGGAAATTCATGCGGCCCTGCCGAACAGCGCCCTCCACCTCTACCCAGCATCCGGCCATGCCTTCCACTGGGAGAACCTGGACAGCTTCAATCAGCGGGTGCTGGACTTCATTCAGGACAAAAAATAGACGTGAGGACCAAGGCATGAAAGTTGCAGTAGTCACGGGCGAGCGGGAAGCCACAATCGTCGACCAGCCCGATCCTTGCATCAAAGCACCGTTCGTCAAGGTGAAGATTTACGCCGCCCCGATGTGCACGGAGGTCCACGCCTACGCCAATGGCAACGTCTCCGACTGCCTTGGGCACGAGGCAGCTGGAGAGGTCGTCGCCGCCGAAGCTGGCAGCAAGGTTGCTGTGGGAGACCGGGTGGTTGTGATGCCGCAGTATGGCTGTGGTGCCTGCGAGCTATGCGTATCCGGTGAGCATATCCACTGCCAGCACAGCATCGACCCGTATGCCTACTGTGACTCCTCCAGCGGCCGGGCGACCTACGCGCAGTACTGCATCAAGCAGGATTGGCTGTGCCTACCCATACCCGCCGACATCTCCTACGGTCACGCCAGCATGGCCTACTGCGGGCTTGGCCCGACTTTCAACGCCATGCAAAAGATGCAGGTCAATGCTCTCGACACCGTACTCATTTCTGGTTTGGGCGCAGTTGGCTTGGGCGGTGCTGTCAACGCGATCGCCCGTGGTGCTCGCGTTCTTGCCTTAGAAAGCCAGCCGTTCCGCGCCGAGTTAGCCCGGTCTATCGGTGTCGAAGTCGTCATCAATCCCAACGATCCGGATAAGCTCCAGCAGATCCGCGAACTCACCGGAGGGCATGGGGCAGACAAGTCAGTGGAAGCCAGTAGTGCCGAAAGTGCCCCGGCATTTTTGGTCGAAGCCACGCGGGCCCGCGGGCAGATCACCTCGGTCGGCTGGGGTGGTCCCATCCGAGCCGCAGTACTCGTCGGTAAAGGCCAGAGTTTTCACGGTGCCTGGCATTGGAATCATCTCGTCGACGCCGAGGCCATGTTTCGTACGATCCGGACGTCCAAATCACTGCTCGGCAAAACCATCTCGCACACCTTTCCTATGACCCGAATTAAGGAAGCATGGGAACTGCAACTGACCGGAGAACGCGGAAAGATCATCCTGCATCCGTGGGCTGAATAGGGCTGGTTGCTCACCGTCTGCCGGCCTTCCAGGGCGGAATGGTTGGGGAATCAGCGATATTGTGCGTCGTTGCAGCGCACCCCGTACGGGGGCTAGAAGCCAGCCAGTTCCCCCGCGGCGAATAGCAGCACCGGACGCATCGCACCACTATGTCATCTGCAATCAGACGTGGTGATGAGCGTGGTGGCTGTGGCCGATCGCGCGCTTAATCTCGTACTCTTTCAGGTGTTCCTGGTACGCCAGTACGGCAATTGCAGCGATCAGCACTGCTCCAGCCATTCCCATCAGGACGATAAACATAATCATGGCGTTAACTCCTTTCAGTCAATCTACTCTATGTGACACGACTAACTGGCTAAAGTTCGATCCAGTCGTATTCAAGAGCCGAAAGCCCGCGCTCGGCCTTTTCCGTATCAGTACCGCCTGAGCGCAGCGCGCTGGCGGCGCTACTTGACTTCGAGGGGGAAGCTCTGGGAGTGGCTATTGAACTCCGGGGCGTACATGCACTCAATCAGAGCCATGCCGCTCTGGTACTGGCCTTTGTGTTGGACGCGACAGGAGTATTCGAAGACATACGTGCCCTTGGGCAGGTAGCCGATGAAGAAGTGGCTAGCGGTGTCTTTGGTAGACTCGTAGTAGCGGAGGCCGTCCTGGTGTTTGTAGCTGGAGAGGACGTTGACGGGTTCGGTGCCGCTGCCCCGCTGGTCCTTCATGTGGACGTACTCCATGTCTCGATCGACACGAAGGACGATGCGGGTGACGAGTTCGTCGCCAACCGCGAGGGTGCCAGTCACTGGCTTGAGCTCGGGGCCCTTCTTGGTATTTACCTTGGTGTAAAGGGTTTTCTGTAGAGTGAGAGGGGTGGCCTCGTGCGGCGTGATCTTGCTCATGTCTTCGAAGTATTGCCAGTGGACGCTGCCCCAGGCGACGCCGTCGTCGACCTTGGTGAGCTTGATCTCGCCCATGGCGGGTTGGACCTCAGTGCGGCTAAAGCGTTCCTGATAGAAGCCGGTGCCAGCCTCAACGTTCTGCGGCTGGATGATTTGGCCACCGAGGGAGACCTGGACGAGTTCTTCGGAGGCAAGCAGGTCCGTGCCGCGCAGGAGCAGGGCATAGACGGCGTCGGCAGTGGCTTTGGTGGTCTTCCAATCCTGCGTCTGTTTCTGCTTGAGCAGCCAGACTTTACAGTCTTCAACGGATTGCTTGTCCTTCGCGACTTCATCGAAGGCCTCGATCATCACGGCCTGGGTCTCGATGGGAGCCCGGTACCACCACCAGGAATATTCTTCGTCACGCCAGTGCATGCCGAGTTCGTCGTCAGTCTTGGAGAACTCTTTGAGCGAAGTCATGATGTCGGCGGGCGTGACTTTTTCCTGGCCGAATCGCTGGACGGCGAGGGCGAGGTGGGCCTGGGACTGCCGTGGCAGCGTAAGCCAGTGTTTGGCGGCCTGGGCGAGGAAGTAGGCGACGGCTTCTTCGTGCTCGCGAGCGATGGTCTGGTCTTCGAGAAAGAAGCTACGGCCGTAGAGGTAAAGGGCGATGGTGCTGGTGAGGTTGTTGGCGTCTTTGTGTCCGTGCTTGAGGATGTGGCGGTAGGTGTCGTCGACCCAGCCGTCAAGCTGCTTCAGGGATTTTATGGCGGGTTTGAGGTCGAGGCCCTTGAGCCCGAGGTGACGGAGACGGCCGAAACCGGTGGTGATATAGAGAGTGATGTAGTCGCTAGCGCGGCCGCCTGCAAACCAGGGCCAGGCGCCGTTGGACAGTTGCATGTCCGCGAGCTTGCGCATGGTTCTTGCGGACTCCGTATCAAGCCGGTTGTTGTCGAAAAGGATGCCGATCTGGCGGCGGGCGGCGCTTTCATCTTCGCCCTGCACGAGCCATGGGGTCTCGGCGAGCATGACGGCTTTGAGGTCCTGGTTTTTCTCGAGCGGGCTGTCGAGAGTCTCGGTGCCTTTCCAGAGGTCGAAGATGCGGCGGATTTTTGGGTCGGACTGGGCGATGTGGCGGGCTAAGAGATTGGCATAGAGGCGGTTAAAGGTCTGCTCGCTGCACGCATGCTCGTATTCCATGAGGTACGGCAGAGCCATGACGGCGTACCAGGAGGGATTGGAGACCATCTGGACGACAAGGCTCTGGTGGGCGAGGGTGTCGGAGGTTGCGGACTCCGCAAGCTTGGCGAAGCGGAAGTCCTTGCTGCCGGCTTCGCGGATGGGCAGGGGCAGGGACTCGGTGACGAGGATGCGGCGGGAGAGGACGGGTAGGTAGCCTTCTTCGCCATCGGAGAGTTTGCCGGTAGAGCCGACGACTTTGTATTGGAGGAAGCCCATGCCGTCGGGAACGGAAATCTGCCAAGCGTAGGTGCGGGACTCTTTGGCGGGCACCTCGAAGGGCTTGTCGGTGGTGGTGAGGCCGAGGGCGGTGTCGACGGATTGAAGGGTGCGTGCGTTGGCAAAGGTAAGGCGGACGGAGCCCTGCTGGCGGGTGGCGGAGAGGTTTGTGACTTTGACGGTGAACTCAAGGGCATCGCCTTCGCGTAGGAAACGCGGCGGATTGGGCTGGACCATGATGTCTTTGGCGGTGACAAAGGTGTCCTGGAGGAAGCCGGAGCGCAGCTCTTTGTCGTGGGCGAAGGCCATGAACTTCCACTGGGTGAGGGCTTCGGGCATGGTGAACTTGAGCTTGACCTTGCCGTCAGCAGCGCTGAGCAGTTGGGGGAAGAAGAAGGCGGTCTCTTGGAGATTCGTGCGGGCTGAGACCTGGCTGAGGTCAGGTGGCGGGGGAGCTGGCAGGCTATCGGATTCTGCGCTTCCTGCCTCGTCGCGGCCCTTGGCTTTCCTCGCGGGTGCCATCATGGCCTTGTCTTCCATCGGCGCATCGGCCATCGCCATTACCGTTGCTGGAGCAGCCGCCGACAAGGCCATCGGCATGCTACGCATTTGGTGCCTGCCAAAGTGTGCCTGTAGGACGTGGTTGGCGGTAAGCTCGCTGGGGAAGGTGCGATAGTTGAGGTTGACCCCACGGTTGCCGGTCGGCCAGTGGCCGTGGATGTGGTTGAGGCTCTGAAGGACGTTCTGGAAGCGGGAGTGCAGACGCGGGCTGGCCTGGCGAAAGACGTTGAAGGCCCGCTGCCAGGCGTGGGGCTTGAAGGCGTCGAGGGAGGCATCGTAGAGCCCGGCGACCAATTCGGCGATTGCGGACTCCGCATTTGGCCCTTCGACAACAGCAGTCCAGGTCTCGCTGACGCCGGGTTCGAGCTTGGAGACCATGTGTTCCCAGCGAATCTTGAGCTGTTTGTTGGTCCAGGGGACGTCGATCTTGCGGCTGCTCAGATAGGCACGGTTTTCACGCACTTGGGTGACGTGCAGGGTGATGCCGCCACGCATGGCTTCCGTGATTTCATGCTCGAGGACTTCCTGCGTGTGCTCTGGATCGGTCCAGAAGGCGGTGAGCATTTTGCCGCGATGCTCGATTTCGATGAAGGCGCGGGCAGTTTCGTAGCCGGAGCCCCAGAGGGCGGTAAAGCTCTCGCCGGGCTGGAGGGACCAAGTGGGGGCGGCGACGAGATTGGGGATGCGCAGATGGCAGGCGTTAGCTTTGAGATCGAGGACGCGGATGGGAAGGAGGGCCGTGACGTCGGTTTTGAAGCGGTCCTGAGTAGTGAGCACGGCGCGGTAGAGACCGGGTTTGAGCGTGGTGCTGAAGGTTATGGTGCCATCGGCGGCGGTAGTCAAACCTCGCTCGTGGACGACATCGCCGAGGTCCCAAGTGTTGGGATTTGAGAGGTCGGGAGCGGGTTTGACGGTGGCATTGCCGCCGTGGCGCCAGTGGGGCCGAAAGCCGGTGAGTTGAGCTCGCTGGACGTGCCCCGGAGCCTTGAGTCTGTGAACCTTCACTTGGACGTCGGCTGCTTGGCCTTCGCCGTCGAGGGTGCGCGTGGAGACGGCGATGTCGACGGGCTTTGTGGCTTCCTGCCATTCGTCTGCAGACATCGCAGCCTGAAGGGCGGTGTAGCCGACATTAACGATGCGCTGGGCGGAACGGGTTTCGCCCGTGTTGTCGGTGACATCGACGTGGACGGTGTAGCGGAAGGTGGGCTCGGATTTTTTGTCGATGCTACGGTCGGGCTTAGCGCTGAAACTGATGGCAAAGGAGCCGTCGGTTGCGGACTCCGCAATGCCGTGGGCGATTTCCTGGCTGTTCCCGGGACTGGGGGGCCACCACCAAGAGCACCAGCGCCACCAGTCAGGGTAGCGGACTTCGCGGACGACGCGGTAGTGGACTTTGGCACCGTCGACTGCGGCCCCGGTGTAGGCCTTCGCGTGGCCTGTGAGGCTGACGGTATCATTGAGCCGGGCGGCTTGGGTGGGTGCATCAAGGGTGACTTTGAACTTTGGCCGTTTGTACTCTTCGACGTTGACCGAGGTCTGACCGCGCGGGTTGCCGGTACGGAGCACCATGCGGCCGGCGAGGCGATCGGCAGGGGCGGTGAAGCTGCCGCTGAACGAGCCGTAGTCATTGGCAGTGTGCTCTTGCTTGGCAATTTCTTTGCCGTTGACGTCGCGAAACTGGACAGTGACGGATTGGTTACTGAGGGTGCTGTAGGTATCGCCTTCCTGATCGAAGTGGATGCAAAGGCCCTTGTAGCGAATTTCCTGCCCGGGCCGGTAGAGCGAGCGGTCGGTAAAAAATAGGGTCTGAGTGCGAGGGCTGGGCGCGCTCCAGCTGTTCACGCGCGAGTCTTGGAGTGCGGCGAGTTGCTGGCCTTCATGGCTGGCAAGGATCATGTAGCTTTGGCGTGGACTGGCAGGGAGATGGAAGAGGCCCTTGGCGTCAGTCTGTGTTCTAGGGCCAGGCCTTTTTTCGCCGTGATTGCCGCGCACCCAGGTGCGGATCCTGGCGCCTTGGACAGGGCGGCCATGGCGGGCGTCAAGGACGAAGCCGTGGAGCTGGTCGCTGCGGCGCTGTTCGCGCAGGATGAGCGCGAGATCACTGACCCAAAACGGGGTGTGGCTGGCGACGTTGTCCAGTTGTTCTAAGCCGGGCGTATGGCTGCTGATGAGAAAATAGAAACCTGGCTCGAGCCCTTCGGGGACAGGGACTAGGTGCTGGCGATCATGGTAGTCGTCGGTGGCCGGAAGCACTGCGGTCCAGGCTGCCACGGGCTTTTTCTTGAGCAACTCTCGCTGTTGCTGAAGGTCAAGATTTTCCCAGCCCCAGCCCTTACGGGTGACTAAGGACTCCCAGTCGTAGCGGACAGCGCGAAAATGGACCTCAGTGAGGTTGCGATAGGTGACGGAGATGGTGGGTGAGGGGGCATTCCATACTCGCTCGGCCTGGATCTGTGACGACTTGGACTCGATCTGCTGGAGCAGGTTATAGCATTGATTGCCACCAGGGGTGTGGGGAAAGAGTGTGTTGCCGCGGGAGGCGAGTGTGTGGGCTGCGACACGCTCACCCTCGTCGTAGAGGACCTGGCCCCAAGCAGCTAGAGCGCGAGCGGAGATGCGGTGGTCGGCATTTTCGGTGACAAAGTGCTCGAGCGCGGCTTTGTAACGGTCGGCTTTCTCGGAGCCGACGGCGGTGTTGTGAGCGTAGACAAGGCGGGCGAGGTCAACGTCGATCAAGGCGGAGATGTCCTCGCCTTGCTCATGGAAGCGCATGAGGTCCTGCATGAGGCGCAGGGCTTTGACGGTGTTTGCGGTCTTGTCAGTGGTTGGGAGCTGCCAAGCGAGAAAGGCCTTGGGACCGTCGAAGACTGGGCTGTCGCTGGTGAGTTCAAAGGCGTCCTGGGCTTTGGCGCCGGCCTGTTCGCCGGTGCGGTAGAAGTCGAGGGCCTGATGGGCGAGGAAGTCGTAGAGGGTGGGGCGATAGCTGTCCAGCACCCCGTTGATGGCGTCGCCGTACTTGGTGTATCCGGGCTTGTGGAGCAGGCCGTCCCACGCCTTCACTGGGATGGCCTGGAGTGTTTCAGCGGCAGCAAGCGCGGCTGAAAAGTGCGTATCGATTTCGGCAAAGATCCTGGCCAAGTCCCAGGTCTGGATGTCGTCGCCGGGTGCTTCGGCAGTCTTGGTGCGCTGCATAAAGCGCCAGCGATTCTGCTGGAAGTAGTGCCAGTACCAGTGCCCAAGCAGGGTTTCGAGCACCGGTTTCATGGCGTTGGGGGCCTGCTCGATCTCGGTGTGCAAGCGGGCGATGCGTTCTTCGGCCTTCCGGCCTTCGATGTCGCCCTCAAGCTTGATCCGAAAACCGATGCCTTTTACCGCCTCCGGATAGTCCTTGGCGGCAAGGGATTTTTCTATCAGCGGCTCGAGCAGTTTGATCGCACTCTTGGGGCGGCCTTTGGACATCTCGAGGTTGATTTGTTCCCAGTTACCGGCTCTGTCGACTGCGTGTAGAGAGACCGCAGAGGTTACGAGGAGGAGAAATATAGTGGTACGGTGCATAAGAGCCTTCCTATCCGACGGGAACTGAGTATACGCATACACTCGTAAGCAGCGTAAGGCACGGCGTTTTCCGCAGTGATTACAAAAAAAGTTTTCGCTGTTTGCTCCGATCCTCCTTGCCAATGCTCGGTGCCCGAGTCAGAAGGTCCGCAGTTGCTGTTTGATTCCTCGCTGAATACTGGGCAAAAGCTGGCCTTGAAATACGAATGGGCGCATCTACCCACAAGCGACTGTAGGTCTCCTACCTTCCTGAGGCGAGTGAACTCTCGCAGAATGGACCGCACACAATTAGGGGGGCAGCTTTCTCCGAGGCGACGATGAAGTCTAGCTTGATTGGTATTTATGGATGTTCATGGTAACAGAAGTAGGATCACATAGCTCCCCTAAATAGGACGAGTAGGAGACGCCATGAAATCTACGACCTGCATCTTTCGGGTACTGGTGGCGGGCAGCATTCGCGCTGGCGAGGTTGGGAGCTATCGACTCGTTGTACAGGCGATTGATACTGCGGAGGACGGCACCCGGTCGCTGCACCTCGCTGGGTTAACTCTTCAGCCGGATCAATGCGACCATCACAAGTCAATCGTACTAAAAATCACAGGAACATCGCCGGATACCAGGGGCGCGATGAGCGACGGAAGCGCTGGGCACGATGTAGTTATCCTGCGTGCGGGCTACTCCCCCTGGGTAGTACTCAACCGTGGCGAAACCAGTCGGGTAAAGCAGGAAGTTGCCGAGCGCTTGGCAGACTCTGAAGCCAATTTTCCGGCCGGGCACAACGGAGGAACAGCACAGAAATTATGTTCGCTACTTACGGGCAATTCTAAAGTGGTTTGATGTGACACAGGATGCCCCTGCCTATCTTACGCACAGTCATCTCTTCAGCGGGAAGGAAGGCCGGACAATTTAATTGGCACAGGAAGGGATCACGTCCGCTGCGCTTGTAAGAGGGCTCCTCGATCTCGGGCGACAATCTGAAGTCTATGTCGCACCGGCAGACACTTTGAAGGTGAGAGGCCTACTCTACGGAACGGCCTGTGGCCGAAAGGCTTCTTAATGCATTCGCACTCTGCGGTACGTGGCTAGTGGCTTTGGACGACATTCCGAGCCCTAAGTCAGGTCATGTGTTTG
>Ga0115566_10000328_pt1 | contig 40827 bp, 32 predicted proteins | sample COGITO_mtgs_1204_3_FD_87173 | JGI IMG/M metagenome (GOLD analysis project Ga0115566, IMG submission 87173) | Pelagic marine microbial communities from North Sea - COGITO_mtgs_120405 | ecosystem: Environmental > Aquatic > Marine > Epipelagic | place: Germany:Helgoland, sampling site Kabeltonne...
GGGTCGATTAGGCCTGCTATCCCGCACATGGCGCCACCTCCTGATACAGACTCTCGTATTGCCGTGCCACATCCTCCCAGCCGCGCGCTTGCGCCGCTTGCAGTCCCGCGGCGATCAAGGCTTGGTCTGCCACTAATTCCGGTATCACGGACCAATCGTTCGGCTCGCCCTGCACTGCTCGCACGCAGCCAGGGACCGCATCCAGCAACTGCGGAATCCCATCGGTGCGGGTGCAGATCACCGGCAAGCCTGAAGCCATCGCTTCCAGCACCACATTCGGCTGGCCTTCCCACGAACTGGCCAGGGCAAACGCCGTGGCGTTTGCGTACTCCGCAAACACCTGCTGCTTCGTCACCGGGCCCACCCACTCAATGCGCTCGTGAATGCCGAGCTCGCTCGCCAGCGCGGTAAGCTCGGCCTGGTAGTCTGGCTCTGCCACAGCGCCCACAAAGCGCCAACTCCAGTCCAGCGTGGGCGGGAGCGTCGCCAGCCCGCGGAGCAGTCGGTGATGCGCCTTCTGGCGGGCAATGCGCGCGACCGTTAGGCCCAGCACGCAATCGCTCGGCCGCTTGCCCGTGCGTGCGCTCTCGAATGCCCCAAAGTCCACACCATTCTCGATCACCGTGCAGCGCGCTGGGTCCGCCCGCAACTCATCTACCGCAAAGGCCTTCACCTGCTGCGACACACAGGCATAGCGGGTGACCTTGCCTCGCGTCCAACGGTCCGGCAGCACATGCGAACGCCGCGGCTCGTTGACGCGGAGTCCGCAAACCAGCGGCGTGGGCCCCGGATTGGCCAGGCGCGTCGCGAAGTTCGCATGAAACAGCCAGCTATGAATCACATCGGCTTGCGAACTCCGCAACCACTCGCGAAGCCGGCCGATGCCCGCCAGGTCGCGTGCAGATGAAATTCCGACCTCGTCTACGGGGATTCCCAGCTCGCGCACACGCGCCGCCACGGGGCCGTCGGCCCCGTGCAAGCAGCAGATCGCGAGCGAGTGACGCGAGACGAGCTGGCGACACAGCTGCCACAGCGCATTCTCAGCGCCGCCCTCGTGCAGTTCAGTAATTACGTACGCAATGGTCATGCCGCAACCTATTGATGCGGCGACAAATAACAATACAATCTAACGACTGTTGCCCCCGGAAGGCAGGCGGATATTCTTGCCTCCTTCAATCCAGAAGATGCGTTAACCGCTCCAGGTAGCGTCGATTGGCCCGGCGAAAGTGCAGCGAGAATGCTGCTGCGGAGTTCGCACGTTCGAAACTGTGGAACAGCGAGTCGTCCTGATCGGGGCCGGTTGTGGCGGATTGAAACGGGTCTGTGAAGCCATCTGTGGCACCGGTCGGCGCCAACATCAGCGGGCGGGCTGCATCGAAGGCGTGCATCACAAACCGCTGCTCGGCGATCCCCAACAGATCGCGTGCCTGCCCGAGGAGCTGGTCCTGATCCGGGAGCCGCAGGTAGGCTGCCGACTCCGGCAATTGAGCGTAGTAGGCGGCGCGCCAGAGCTGGACGATCGCATCCACCAGCTCGGTCTCGCCACTCAGCAACGCCTGATGCGGCTGCCACGGACATCCGGGGGCCCAGGTGTGCTCGGCCAGGCCGACCTCTGGCCTGCGCTCGGGGCGTAAGGCCGGAGGCGGCAGGGTCGCCAACAGGACATGGGTCTGCGGGTGGGTTTCGAGCCGGTCATACGCCAGCAGGTGGACCCGCGCACGGTCATCGTGGCCGGTGGCCAGCGCTTCCAGTACCTCCCAGCGCAGCAATTGCTGCACCGGATCCCGATCCCACATCGTAGCCATCAGCCAGGCTTCGACACTCCCCTCCGGTGGTCCTCGCCAAGGAACGGGGACGCATAGCAGCCGGCCTGCAAGCAGCGAAAGCTCGGCGGTGCTGGGGCGCAGTTTTGCGAACTCCGCAAACGCGGCGATGGCGCGCTCGGGTTCGCCGTAGCGAACAGCCTGCACGGCCTGGGGGAGGTCAAACTGCTCCGCGATGCACAGCGCCAGAAACTCCCACCGGTTCAGCATGCTTGGAGCCTGCGCTTGTGCGAACTCCGCATCTTCTTCGGCCGGGATGACCTGCACCGCGGTCCGGCCAGCCTCGGTGGCCACCTGCCAGAGCTTCGCCCCAAAGTCCAAGTACGCGGCGCTCGAGCCTAGTGACATGCGGGATATGCGGCGCCAGTCATTGCGCGCTAGCGAAGTCTGCAACTGAATCACGTTGCCCCCGGTGGCGGCCTCACGGGCGATCGCGAGGCGCTGCAGGCTCGGCAGTTGGAGGTCTACCAGCGGCACGCCCGGAGTAGGCACCAGCGGCAGCTCAGAGAGAAAGCCGTGCGGTCCCTGGCGCACATCCAGCTCGTCGATGGTAACACCAGCCATTTGGCCATGGCGCAATCCGAGCGTTGCGAACTCCGCAATCTGTGTCGGCTGGCCTGCCAGGATCGCGAGTACTGTCTCGCGATCGTTAAACGCGAGTGCCGCCCAGAGCGCATCCTCGTCCGGTGGAGACGAAGCATAGGCCACGGGCTCAAGCTTCCGCGCGGGGAGCGCGTCGAGCACGTCGCTCAGCGCTTCGAGCAGCTGAAACACCTCGTCTTCGCCATCGGCGAGGGCCAGTTCGGCCCGGAGCCCCAGCTCAACATCACTGAAGACCGCGAATGCGTGGAGGAGCGCGGTGACGTCATGGCAAGCACGGGCTAGTTCGCGGTCCAGCGGCGCCGGGACATGCCCGTGCTGGGCAGACTCTAGGAGCCAACTCAGCACCGCTTTCTGCGCTGTGGCCAAGCCCAGCTCGACGCGTGAGCGGAGCTCTCGGCTGCCTTTGCTGCCGAGGAGTGAGGCCAGCCGGGCGCCACGGCGTTGAAGGTCATCGGCGAAATCCGACTGATCCGCGTCGCGCAACGCGTCCAGCCCCCGGCGCTCACGGCGCAAAGGGGCTAGGACGGACAGTTCCTCCGGACGAAGCAGCGCGTAGGCCTGTTGCAAAGCTGCAGAGTTCGCAACTGCCTCAGCAGGCTTGATCTCTCCAGCCAGTGCTGCCTCAAAGAGTTCTGCGAACTCCGCAAGCTGCGTTAGTGCGTCGGCGACGGCTTCCAAGATGTCTGCAGAGTTGCCCTGCTCTCTCAGTTCCTCGACATGGCCTGCGGTCACTCGGGCCAAGACTGTGGCGTCCGCTGCCGCCAGAATGGAGCCCTCGGCGGCCCGGATTTCATCTCGCGCCAGACGTTCCAATTCGGCGACGGTTTCCGCGAGCAGGATGGCGTGCAGATCGACCACGTCCGCCCGGTCCTGCTCGAGCCCAGCCAGTGCCGCCAGCAATTGGTCCGCCGCAAAGCGCAGGCTCTGCGAAGCAGGCTCAGAGTATTGCGCTAGTTGCGTTCTGGCGCGAGCTACGGCCGTTTCAGTCTCGCGCATCAGCGCATGAAACGCTGGGGCAAGCTTTTTGTACTCTGGGTTGCGTCGCTTGAGGGCAATCCGAATCTCGGACGTGAGCCTCTCGGCCGCAGGCACTTTTGAGAGGGGCTGCGACTGGAGGGGGGCGTGGTGGAGTATTTGGAGGGCATAGAGTTGCTCATCTAGGTGATTGTGGTGTCGTTGTTCCCAATCAGTCCTCAGTGCGTGGGCATCAATTCCCGATTGGAGCAGGTGAACGGTGCGCGCGAGCAGCTCAATGCTGCCGATTCGTTGGTGGCTGGCCGCGTCCTCAAGTGCGCGAATCACGAGGTACCGCGTCGTGTCCTCCTCTGCGTCGGGAAAGGTGCGTGATTTGAGCCGGCGGATCACTTGGCCGAGAAGTTGCAGCCGCTCCGCATCGGTCAGTTCGGGACTGGCGAGCGCTTTGAAGCGCGCCCCAGGGAGCGGGTGGCTTTGGGCCAGTGCCTCGCAGCTGCGCAACAGGCTCCCAATCTTCGCTAGCGCTGCTGCGGACTCCGCAATTGCCGCGGCAAGCTGCGGCATGATCTCCGCTGGCTTAGCTTTCGAGGCAAGCTCCGCTGCGGCCAGGATCAGCAGCTGCGGACTCGGGTCTTGCTGGAGGCGACGATAGAGCGTATCGCGTGTCCACAGGCGCTTGTGCTGCTGCAGGCGTTCGCGGAGGTCGCTGAGCACCGGAGAGATCAGCGCGACTGAGTCGATCGCCTGCTGTAGGTGGTCGCTGTTCAACGCTGTCGTGCTGCCAGCCAGGCTGAAGAGGTAGATGTCCGACAGGGCGGCGTCGAGCTGCGCGAGCCCCAGCCTGCTTCCCGGAAAAAGATGCATCCGCTTCCCTGCTGCGATTCGGTCCAGCGCAGTGCTCAGCTCGTTCTCCACGCTTTCGCGCAGAGTGGCCGCGGTGTGGCGATGGTGCGCTTCATCCCCCACAGAGACCGACATGGACCGCATTAAGTCGGTGCTGGTCTTGAGCGCCTTGAGTTGCTCGTGCAGAGTCGTTGCGGACTTAGCAAGCTGCGTCATCAGCGATTCGAAGGCCGGTAGGTCTCGCAGAAAGGTGGCGCGCGAAACATGCAAACTGCGGGTCTTGCTTGTGGCTTGGCGGCCGGCTTTGTCGCGGACCAGCAGGCGCAGGTCGATGCGGTCGCCGCTCCGTGCGCCAAGGCGGTCGAGCTCGAGCTGCGCGGTAGAGGCGCTCAAGTCCTGCACCCGGTCCGGAAGCGGCTCGCCGTTCTTGCTGATCTGCAAGGCCACGGATTCTAGGCCATGATCGTCCCAGTCGCGCCAGGAAAGGGGCACCGTGTCGCCCGGTTCGCAATAAATGTCTCCCGCCGGGGTCAGAAACTGTACCCATGGTGGCTCGTCCTCCACCCCGCGAATCAGCCCACTAAACTGGCCGGCATGGCCGCTGGAGTCGTCCGCATACTCAATCGTGAAGTGCTCGGTGCGACGTAAGTGGAAGCGCAGCGAGGCGCGCGATCCGTCTATGATGGCCCGGATGGTCTCGGTGCCCCGCTTGATTTGCAGCCAGGTGATGGGCGAGGATAGCTCGATGTTCAGCTCCACGGTAGCCCCGATCAGGCCCTCGATCTGGCCATTCAGATCCTCGCCTTCGACGATCGCGGCGTCGAGATAGTCCGGCGGCACAATGCGATAGTTGAGCGCGCGCAGGCGTGGCTTTGCCAGGACAGTTAGCTGGTAAGCGCGCGAACGGACGCGCCCGGCAGCTGCCCAATACAGCGTGTCTTCTCGCACTGCGCGCAGTTCTGCCAGATAGTGCCCCGTGGTGGGCTCAAGCTCGGCTCGGATCCGGTGTTGGGCATACTCATTGTCGGCGACGAGGTAGACGTTCGTCAGCGACGATTCCTCGCAGTGCATTCGTACGGCTACGGTTTTCCCCTCTAGCACATTGCCGGTTCCGGGAGAAATGATGCCCAGGCTGAAGCTACCGGCCGTGGCATCATGGGGCGTAGGTACCAGCAGGCGGCGGGCTGAGCGGCCGATGCCATCCGGCAGCAACAAGCAGCCAATCAACAAGATCGCGATGAGGATCCCGCCACAGACCGGCCAGGCCCGTTGCACTGGAAAGAGTTCTTCGGGGGTGGCTTGGCTCAGCTCTACCTGCGCGTCCAGCTGCGTCCAATCCAGCATCTCCGGCGAGGTGCCCAGCTGTGGTGACTGATAGAACTCGACCGCGGAAATGAGGCACTCGCCCAGCGGTAATCGTGCTTCAAGCTCCCAGGCCATGTCAAGGTCCGACGCGCGTATCGCATAGCGCCGCAAGAGCCGGACGGCCTTGATGCCGACTGCGGTGTACCAGACCGCAGCCAAGGCGAAGCGCACCACCCAACTCGGTTGGAGCCAGTAGTCGAAGGCGCAGAAGAGGAGCAAACCACTGCCTGCCATCAGCAACAAGCGCGCCGCCTGTTGCACTAGGTCCCGGCGGCGCCGGGCCACGCGGTACAGCTCCAGCTGTTCAGGCAGCGAGACTTGAGGCATTTCCATCGGATTGCCTACTTGGACAATGCCAAAATCAGCACAATGAGGCTGCCAATGGCACCGGCGGCAAAGCCAACGAAACGAAACTGTAACTCCGCGGCCAGGATGGCCTCCGGCCTGTCGGAGAGCAGCAAGCCCTTGGGCCCTGCCTTCAACGTCGGTGGCTCGCCTGCAGTGGCTTCCCCAATCGCGTAGAGCATATCGCCTGACGAGAGCCGAAATTCAGTATACCGGAGACGCTTATTGAAGACCCAGCCCTTGGTGTCGAAGCCATACTTGCTGGAGAGGCGCTCTCGGATCTTCTCGGGAGCTCCGCTGTACCCACCACTCTCGCTGCGAATATCACGTCCCAACTCGAAGGTCGCGTCTGCTAGGCAGATGGCGGCAATACCGGTCCCGTCATCGATAGTCATCCAGTCCGGCGCGCTAGCTTCCAGGACTTGGTGCCAGCCGCCAGAATCTTTCTGGGATCGATATTGTTCGATCTTAATGCGGTAGTATGCGCATTCTTGGCCGCTAATCGGGGCTTCTAGGATGTCCGCGTTATCTGGGACCCGGCCTGAAAGCTCTGTGAGCCCCCCAGTGATATCCTCAATCTTCGTGGTCGGGGTTCCGGTCATCAGCCTTCTCATTCGGAGCGCGCGGATCGCGTAGTACAGGCATGCTGCCAGCCCGGTTCCAGCGAGAAATAAGATAAACATCCGCATTAGGTGGTATTAATCGTTGCTGGCAGCGGCCCGTTTCTGAATGCCGGCCGTAGCAGTTTGGGCCATGCGGCGCACCACTGCCTTGTCACTTTTGGCGAGGGTAGCGAGATGTGGAAGTGCAGCGGCCGTGCCGATGTCCGCAAGGGCCTGGCAGGCAATGTCGTAGTGCCCCTCTTGGAGCAAACGAATTGCTTCCGCTTCCCCTGCCAGTCCCGCGGCCCGCAAGGCATGCAACACCGCAAGCGGGTCGAGGTCAATCTGTTCAGCCAGCGCCCGTAATTCTGCCAGGTCCGGCTTCGTCCGAATCGTGACTTGCGCGCTCGCGGTGCGCTTTCCTCTGTCGAGCGCCCTAGTCAGGCGGGACTGTGCCGCTGCATCCAGGACTGGTATGAGCTGCTCAACAACGGCGCTTTGCTGCTCTGGTGATAGCTGGTGTAGCGCTTGGATTGCATGGGAATCGCACGACGCTTTCAGCTCGGTCACCAAGCATTCCAACGCGAGCTCCGTCCCGTTCCTGGCAAGCGCTGAGAGTGCGGCCCCGCGGGCATGCGTCTTTGCGGACTTCGCAAATTCGCAGAGCGGTGTGACGGCGGCGGCGGTTTGCCAAGCACCGAGGGCATCCGCTGCGCCGCGTTGGATCATAGGATCGCCTTCCGTTAGGAGGCGCACCAATACTGCGGACACTTCCTTGCGGCTCTCAGCCACCACCGAAAGTCGCTTGAGTTTCAGCAGAGCCACGCGAGTTTTGGCCGGCTCGTTCGAGCGCAAGTCTGCTAGGAGACCACTTATGTCGCCGAACCCGGTCAGCGGAGCAATCAGCAGACTCAGAATTAAACACGTCTTCACCATCAAGCAGCCTCACAGTGGATCGGGGCACGGCCCCAGTGATTGCAATAGTTGCTAACCTTGTCAAGCACGGGCGAAAGGTCAAGCGTTGATGCCAAAGGTCGTTTTTCTTTCAAGTGGCGGTTTTAAGCGGCGCAGCCCTCGCGTCGCGCGGGCGTTGATAGTCCGCCAGAGCCAGCCGAAACTATCCGCCGTGAGGACCCTGTCTGCAATTATTCCCCAGCGCTCGGCTGCCCTGCTATCAGTGTCTGGGCGGTTTGGCGCCGCCGTCTTTTACCCGGCTGTATCGTCACGGACAACGCTAGTGGGGCACAGGTGGGAGGCGGAATTCAGTGATGCCCAGCGTAATGCTACGGATGCAGAGATAGTCGCATTCGCCTGCCTGTGCTTGCTGCAGAGCAACGGGAACTGGCTCCCATCCTTGCACGCATTGTAGAAGTTCGCACGAGGACATGCGGTTGACGCGCCATCCCTGCGGTCCCTTTCTCTCGAGGCCCAAGGCAACAATCAGAGCCTGCTACAGTTTGCGAGTGATTGCGACATCCGGCCCGGAGCGCTTCGGCGCGTGGCGTCATCGCACGAAGCTCTTTGGATCTACGGTTGACGAATGCATAGCTCTGCACCCAATAGGCTACCAAGAAAGTCTTTGATTTGACCTGAAGGCACGAAGAAGCCGAGGTGCCCGTCGTGGTGCACCACGCGGGATGGAAAGAACGCCACTCCGCTTCGCTACGAGGCCTTCTACGAACCTAGCCCACAAGGGGCAAGGGCCTTGGGGCGTTCCCACGGCGGCAGGCGCGCTGGGCGCCGTGGTGACTGTCTCCAGGCTAAAGCTTGCCGATGCGGCGCAGCACGCTGGTAACTTCGTCCTCGTCCTTGCCGGTCTCTCTGGCCACTTGGTGGGTCTCGTCTTCAAAGTCGACCTCAAGCTTACTCAGGGTGACCTTCTGGTCGAGAGACTTGCGGATGCGCCGGCGCTTGTTCTGGCCCGAGATGCTGTTGAAGTCGTCCACGAGCTCAAGCGGCTGGCGTGAGTACAAGAGCGAGACAGTCAGCAGGGGGTTCGGGATCTCGGGGTTGTGCACCACGGCGTAAGCAGGCGGGACCTGCTGCTCGTTGGCGAAGTAGTCGAGGATCTTGTAGAACGCCGGAGCCTGCTCGGGCTTCGGTACTTCGAGCAGAAACAGGGACTCGATGGGAGCGGCTGGCGGAAGCAACAGGGGATTAGTTGCCTCGCGAATTTGCTCGCCAATCGGCTTCTCCAAGTCGAAAGAGACATGGAAGAAGTGATTGAAATACGGCCGAGCACAGTAGTGACGAAAGTCCTCGTAGTCGACCGTCCCGTCGAGGGTCGAGAAGCGGTCGCACTTGTGCGGAATATCGAGGAACGTGCGCAGCGATTCGATGCAGCGCTGGTTGTATTCGAGTTCCGCTTGGCGGTCGATGAATTTCTGCTTGTTGGAGATCAGCACGATGTTGCCAGTGTTGCCGGTGTCGATGGCGCGAGCCACTGGGCCTTCGAGGAAGTCGATGGTGTTGTCGACGAACTCAGCGGCTTCCTGATCGGCGTAGGGCAGTACGAAGACAAACATGGTCTTGTCATCGAGAGCCACACGAGGCAGATCGCTGACGTGGTCCAGCAGCTTGGTGCAGATGCCGTTGCCGGTGCCGCCGCCGGTGGAGGTAAAGACGATGTTGTTCTGGATCTCGTGGAGGAGGACGTCGCGCACCGAGGAGAAGGCCTCCTTGGCTAGCGTTGGATCCTTCCGTGACCCTTGTAAAGCGGCACGGTTGGTGCTCGCAACTGCTCGCAGCTTCGATGATGCTTCGACCTTGTCGAGCTCCATCTCAGAGACGTTGACGATGATGGCGTTGCCTGTGTCAAGCAAACTTGCCAGCTTGCTACCTGCGCCGCCGATTCCGATACTCATGCGATTCCCTCCAGGAAAGTGGAGCGGCGGACTTGAAATCGATGGCTGGTGGCCAGCTGCTCGATCGCCTTTGCTCCGTGGGTTGTAATATAGAGATTCTTGCGATTGCGCTCGTCGCGAACGTTTAAAAAGCGGAGCTGACAAAGCGCTTCCACACAGGCCATAGCCGTCTGCTTAGTCCGGGTAATGTCGTGAGCCTTGAGATCATCAAAGGCATTTGTAAGATTATACACACGACTCTTACTCTCAGCCTTCGCAGCCCAGAACAACACGAGAAAATGGGTCTCGCGAAGGTGCTCTACCTGCTCTGTAAAAAGCTCACTCACTGGCTGCTGTCCGGATTGTAGGTGACGGGCGACCTTGCCCGTGTGGTCTGCGGATGGGTATCTTGGCAACTCAATGCGTGCTGTCAAGCAGCAAACAGCATCTTTATTGAAATAAACTGTAGTATAGTTGCGTAAAGTGCAGTTTAGTTTGGTTAAGTGTATTTCAGTATCTTATTTTGACTAGCAAATGCAGAGGGTTGAGGCTTCTCACGCCTGACTGTTCGGAATAATTGCGGTTTAGCTGCGTAGATTAAACGCCCCTCAAGTCCGCCACGAGCCTCACCAAGGCTTTTGAATCCGTGCGGCGTTGGCTCACTGGGGTGCCTATGGCATATTCAAGAAATGCTAAATTTTTCGCCACAGAAATGCACCGACGAGCTGTTTCACCTTCTCGCAAGTAAAAACAGCTGTCGTTTCGCGACCATCCTTGGAGACGGCCGCTATCCCTGGCAGCCCTGGACTTCGGACCTTCTTGGTGCCGCCCGGCCGATGCTGATTCCCGATGAGGACCTAACCGGCGCGGTTCTGGCGCATCCTGAGATCTCGCGCCCCCTGCGTAGTCTCTTCCAGATCGCTGTCTGGAGGCACAACTTTGCCACCCGCGCGATGCCGCAACAGTGGGGCTTCTGGTCCTTTATGCTCGCCGGCTCAGCTTCAGACGGGTGGTGCCTGCCGACCTCGCTGGGCATCGCCTGCCCTGAGAAAGCCCAGGACCATTGTTTGCAGGTCGGGCTGCGCATCCATCACGACTTGAAGGCAAACCTGTTGCCGGAAGCTTTGGCCTTCCTCGGGCCCACGGTTGCGAAGTCCGCAACGCCCTTGCGCCGGGTTCGGAGTGGGCGTGCCTTTACCTACGAAATGCTTCGCGCGCGGCAAGTGGTTCCTCCACTTCCCGCCGTTACCGGCGGCTCCTTTGGAAGAGCCTTCTCGGTAGCCGCCAAGATGTCTGGACCGCAAGCTCCGCGGCAGGCAGCCCGCAGTTGGGATCGTTGGCAGCGCACCTTGGTTCCAGCCGCGCTCGTGGGCACAGGAGGCCTGCTGCCAGGGGTACGCTTATCTTTGGACTATTGCTGGGCGCTGGACAAGCTGCTTGATGAGCCAGACCAGTCATTCGCCGCCAGGGTGGTGGGGCGGTATATGCTGGAAACTACGGGAAAGGTGAAGCGGCGCGTCCACCGGAGCGATCCTGAGATCGAACAACTTTATCAGCAGGCTCTGGAGTGTTTTACGAAATCGAGTGATCTGGCGCTGTTGGGAGATGTCTCGCTTACTGGCATGAGCCGTGTCTACCACAATGAGATGACCTTGGATCATTACCATGGCCGTTTCGATCGCACCCTTCGCAGTCACAGCCTGGATGATTGTTCCGGTAGCGCGGTGCGTTTTGCTGAGTTGCTGGTCACCTTGGGAGAGCTGAAAGAAGGCGCAGCCTGGGCCCGCCTTGCCGAGCGCCTGAGCGCGCAGGCAGTGGATGAACGGGGTCCGGTAGCAGCGCTGCTTGCCGGACTCCAAAGCGCCCTTTCTGCCCGTGACCGCGAAGCTGCGCTGGAATGGGGTCGGCAGATCACCGACCGTGTAAGAGCCGGCTCCTGGGCCCACAGCCTGCCGTTTCGTCATAGAGCCGATGAGGCCGCACTGTCGGGGGCTCTCACCTGGATGCGCTTGCTGTTGTGGCCGGAGCAGGCAAGGCACTGCGAATCTGCGCACTGGCGGACGATTCAGGGGAACCTGACCGTTCAGGATCTGTTGAACTCGCTGGAGGAGGTGGTCGCTGCGGTGCTTGCGCAAGACTACCTGTGTGAGACCCTGGCACCGGTCACCCGCTGCTTCGCCGCAATGCTGGTGCGTGCGAAGTCCGCAACTGGGGCTGCGCTCGAGGCGGCCGCATTTCTACGCTCCGTAAGCGAGACCTTTCCGACCGTCGTGCATCGCTTTGCGATCTTCGCAACCGAGTGGGGAGTGGACTGCGAATTGTTGGCCGCTGCATGTGAGGCGAACCCGCTGCCGTTGCCGTCAGTCCGGCATCACTACGCTGCGATCGCGCGTGACTTGCTGTCGCAGCTATCGGTCGCCTGGCCTGAACTGCCCGAGCCTATCAGCGGTGAGTGACAGCTGCCCGCTTTGCGGAGTTCGCAACTCCGCGGAGTTCGCACGGGACCAGAGGCGCAGTTATCAGCGCTGTGAGCAGTGCCGTCTGGTTTTTGTGCCTCCACAATTTTGGCCGACCGAAGAGCGGGAGCAGGCTGAGTATGACCTGCACCACAACTCACCGGATGATCCCGGCTACCGGAGGTTTCTGGCCCGCGTCGCAACTCCGCTCCTGGCCCGGCTGAGCGCAGGCAGCGAGGTCCTGGATTTTGGTTCTGGCCCGGGGCCGACACTTTCGGTGATGCTCGAAGAAGCTGGCCATTCAGTTGCCCTGTTTGATCCATTCTACGCGCCGGATCAGGCGGTGTATACGCGAAGCTATGATGCGATTACTGCGACCGAGGTATTCGAGCACCTGCAGCGGCCAGGCGCGGAGCTTGAGCGCCTACGGGGACTGCTTCGCCCGGGTGGCATCCTTGCCGTGATGACGCAGATGGTGCGCGATGCTGAGGCATTCTCGCGCTGGCGCTACAAAGATGACATCACCCACATTTGCTTCTTCTGCCCTGAGACCTTTGCCTGGATCGGCGAGCGCTTCGGCCTGGAGGTGGAGTTGATCAGCGACAGCGTCGTGTTTCTGACGGCGCCACCAGAGCACTCTTCTGCTCGCGCGGCAATCGGCCCACCTTCCAATAAAGAATGCAGCGCATCGAAGTGGTAGATTTCCCCTCCATGACCTAATCGGGGAAGTGGGTTGCCTAGATTAAGGATGGTCCGGCGGGGGGCGGGCTTCTTCCGAGATGATGATCGCTGGGTCCCAATCTGCCTCCCAAGGGGTAAGCTGGCCAGGATCGAACTGAAGCGCTTCAAGCGTGATTCTAGTATCAATATTGAGCACGACCAAAGTGCGGCGGGAGACGGATGATTCGTCAATCTTAAGCGACCTCTCTGCACTCGCAACGGAGTACTGCTCGGGCTCCAGCATTCCGGTTGCAAATCGGACAACGCCGAGGTCAGGCGACATCCCTCCTGACGTCAATGGTCCGCGGTTGCCAACCAGGGGCCCGCTCGGAGTGTTGCAGCCGAGCAACAAGACGGCGACGAGAAAAGTACCAGCGAGACTGCGCGAGAGGCTCAGAGGGTGCATTGAATCGCCGCAAGGGAATCGCGCAAATCGCTGACTGTCGTCCAGGCGTCATCGGTACTCGTGGCGCGGAGCTTTCGCAGGCGCCAGACAGCGAGATCAAAGGCGCCGAATGCTGTGGGAATCACGACTTCAGCAGGCAGCTTCTGGTCCTGCAACAACCGCTCGCGACCAAGCTCAGTAAGGGGAAACTGATGCGGACGCGGGACAAGAAACAGGCCCATAAGAACCCCGGAGGGGACTCCCTTGGCCACGCTGTAGGCGAGTACCCACGCCACGACGACGGCCTTGATTAGACGGCCCACCCCAGATTGCATCAAGGCAGCAACGGCGTGGGCAAGGTAGCGTCCGTTGAAGAATAGAACTGCCGTCACCGCCGCAGCGATCAGAGGATACCCCGCCGACAAGCTTGAATCGACTGCCAAAGCTGCCAGGGACAAACACACGGTCAGGATTGAAGCGAACAGGGTGCGCATCGCCCATGACTGCCAATATCGCTGGTTTGCGACGAAGAAGCCCAAGGACGTGTACCCGCCAAGGGCCCCCCTGGTCCTCATGGCAATAAGTTTCCCACGGGCCTTGGCCAAAGCCTCCCCATCGGGTGGACAGCCGCCAGGCTTGAGCTGCGACGATACGAATGTGAAAACCGTCGGAATCCCAAGCAGCAGGCACAATGCGAGAGTGTCGAAACCGGCCCCGTAAGCCATTGCGGCCAACGGAACGCCGCACGCTAAAGAGAAGATCAATGGGCCCCCGCTTCTCTCGGACTCTTGTGACTGGACGTAGAACTTCTCGGCAGCCGCGTCGTCAATCGGGGGAGGAACTGGCAACTGCTCGCTGTCTGGGAGCATTGTTCGAAATGCCTGCAACTGGCCGGTTGTTCGGAGTAGGACGAGCAGCCGACTGACTCCAAGCACGCCAACGTACAGCGGAAGAAACATCTCAAACGAAATCTTCGACCAACCGTAAAAGGCAATGCCGACAGCCTCAAAGACCGTGCCGATTGCGACGATTAACACCTGGTGGTCGCCATAGCAAAACTTCTGATAGAGGCGCCGTTGGTGAACCCAGAATTGATCGGTCTATGCTTGAGAAGGAGCGTCCATTGGTCGCGATTGTAGTGGTGTCGGTCAGAATAGGCTGTCGATCGATAGTCCCACAAAGCACCGATGCAAGGTGCTCAGAAACTGCGAAAAAAACACTTGGCGTTTTGACGGGTGCGCGCGGAAGAACAGGACTTGGTGACTCGGTGACTTGATGACGCCCGGACATCTTGACTGGGCTGACGCTGTGACAGTGGCTGCTGGTCGGGCGTCATTGGGTCATGGCGTCGTCGGGCGTCATGGCGTCACCAAGTCACCAAGTCCCATTCCGTCACCCGCACGACGGGCACGGCACTTCCGTGCCTGACTACGAACCAAAGCGTGCGCTGGCATCGGCTGCTGCGAGGAGTTGCTCAAGCGTGGGGGCTGCAGGGGATGGAGGAAGCGCACCACGGGTGCAAGCGAGCTCACTCAGGCCAGGGGTGGTGTAGAGCCTGGCTGGGGGCACGAGGCCCGCTGGCAAGGTGAAGATGGGCAGAGAGCCGAAGCGAGCGTGGGCTGCGGTACCGACGGCGCTTTCGAGCAGGCTGCCGATACGACAGGCGATCCCGGCTTCGGCCGCCAAGCTGGCAATCTCGTGAGCCGGAGTGAAGCCGCCGAGACGGCTGACCTTTAGGTTAAGAAGGCGACCGGCCCGGGCGCGGATTGCGGACTCCGCAGCTGCAGAGTCGATAATGCCAAGGTCAAGGCAAATGGGCGTGCGCAGCCGCTGTTGCAGTCGAGCCGAGAGCGCGAGCGCAGCCGCCGGGAACGGGTCCTCGAGAAAGGCGAGATCGTAGCGATCCCAGGCGCCTAGTTGCGGCAGCTGTGCTTCGTTGAAGGAGCCATTGGCATCGACGGCGATGCTCACTTGTGGGAAGCTGCCTTGCAAGGCTTCGATTAGGGATTCGGCTGTGGCCGGCGTGATCTTGACCTTGAGCGTGGTGCAGCCCTGTTCGACGAGGGTTGCGGACTCCGCAATTGCCTGCTGGAGGTCCGCTGCGGCGACGGTGCCGGCGATCGGAACTCGAGCAGGAGCCGGCAGCCTGCGCAGGCACTCCCAGGCGATCTGGTCGAACAGGCCGGCAACGGCGGTAGAGGTGGTTGCCGGAGCGGTGCCAGGCAGTGCCGCAAGCATCAGGGGAGCGACGCGCTGCAGCTCGGCCCAGGCTGAAGCTGCGGACTCCGCAACGTGGCCGGGAAGCAGGATGGACTCGCTGCAGAGGGCCTCGCCCGTGGTCAGGGTGGCGCGGAGAATGAGCGTGGTGGCGTCGGCTTGGCGACCGCCTGCGGTCTGCCAGGTACCCTTTCGGACCAGGGGGACGCGGAAGATTGCGAACTCCGCAAAGGTAGGTGTGGGCTCAGGTGCCACGAGCGCCGCGCTGAAAGTACCACCACTCCCAAAAGAGGACGAGAAGTGCAATGATCGCAAACCAGGTCCAGAGCGGGCGCTGGGCTTCCCAACCTGCCTTGCTGGTGGTGACGCGGAGGTCTTCTTGGAAGTTGATCTCGTCGATGGTGAGGAGCTGGCTCTCGGTTGGGGACAGGAGGCTGGCAGTGGCGATGCCGGAGTCGCTGTCGGACATCCACGGGTAGAGGCCAACGGAGGTGGCGCGCACGCCCGCCGCCCGGCCTTCGCTGTCGCTGATGAGCTGCTGCGCCAGGCCGCTTGGTGTTTGGACCGTGATGGTGGTCTCGCCGGTGGTGTGAATGGGAGCGAGTACACCGGTGCCGGTCGCGGCGACGATTGACAGACCAGCTAGTTTGCGACCGATGGCGGTGAGGTTGGTGAGCATGACCGGAAAGCCGATGCGCATGGGTAACTCGGAGTCTTTGAGGTGGAATAGCAGGTGGTACACGGGCTGACTCGTGGAGCCCCAGCGGAGAATGAGAGGGCCGGTTTCGCCGGAGGCTACAATCTGGTAGCCGCGGGATTCCAGCAGGGCGCGCTGTTGCTGTTGCGACGCGCCTTCGACTACCTTCCAAGCCACTCGCTGGGCGAACCCGACTTCGGCGAGCGGTACGTTACACAGCAGAGGATCTTCTCGCAGCCAGTCGATGATCTCTGTCTGTTTGTCTTGTTGGGTTAGTAGATCCTGAAGGTCTTCGGGAATGGTGCCGGCGGTGACAAGCACTACGGCGGCTTTCTGCTGGCCTTCGGGCGTGCTGGCAATGGCAACGTCGACAAACTTGGTCTCGGACTCTGTGCCGAGTACCAGGAGGCCGTCCTGTACGGACAGGGCATGCTCGATGAATGGGCTGGGGTCGGTGACCCTGACTGTGATGTCACGGGGCACACCGAGTGAGATATAGGCGGTATTGTCTGCCGCCAGTGAGTCGGGTTGGCTGAGTTTGAGCTGGACCTCGATTACGCTGTGTTGCTCGGGCGAAACGCTGAAAAGGAGCGGATCGCCCGCGCCATCGATGACGGCGACTCTGCCCTGAGCAATGATTTCGTCACCGATCTTTAGGGCGACGTCTCCGGTGCCGGAGCCGCTGCCATCGACTTGCACGAGAAGGTCCCAGGCCCCGGATGGGCTGCGGCGCGCGTTGAGCCCACTGATGCCAATGTTATTCTCGGCTGGCGAGAGCCGGTGAAACTGAACGTTAAAGGATAGCTTGAGCTTAGCCTGGGCGTCAATGTTGCCGTCGGTGAACAGGTGCATTTGCTCGAAAGGGTGGCTCTGGCTAAGGGCTTGGCCAAGCCCCAGGGCTGCGGAGATGTCTGCTGGAACGTCTACGGTCTCGAGCGAATCCAGTGCCTGATGCAACAGCCTGCGGTCGGTGGTGAAATCCACCAGCTTACGCGGATAATCTGCCATGGCCAGCACGGCTGCTTGCTGATTCTTGCTGAGCGAATCAATCAGGCTTCGCGCTTCCTTGACTGCGGCCTCCAACTGGGTTCCGCCTTCCGGAGTGGTGGCGGCCATGCTGGCGGAGCAATCGACGATGATCGGGACGCGCTCCCCGCCGCCGCTAGCTCCTCCCCAGAGAGGCTGCATAGCGGCCAAGACCAGTAGGGCTAGGACGAGCAGTTGGATGAATAACAGGAGGTGCCGGCGGAAGCGCTGAAAGGGGGAATTGACGCGTTTGTCCTCGAGGACACGCTGCCACAATGCCAGCGAGGAGACGGCGCAGTTCGCCCGGCGCAGCTTGAGGAAATAGGCAACGATGAGCGGAAGGGCCAGGAGGGCCAGCCAAGCGAGAGCGGGGGCATGAAAGCCTAGCTTCATTTCAGCCACCCGGCGCGAAGAGCCTGGCCGAATAACATCTCCTCAATGCGGTCATCTGCGCAGAAGCTGAGATATCGCCCGCCCCGTGATTTGGCGAGCGAGCCCAGTAATTCTCGGAGATCGCTGAGGTGTTCATGGTAGAGCTGCATGAGGTAGGAGTTCGCCGAGACATCGAGCACCTCGCTGGTCTCGCAATCAACCAGGCGCGCGTCACCGGTCAACTCTGGGTTGAGCTCGACCCCACTGAGAATCTGGGTGGCCATAATCTCGAGGCCCTGACTGAACAAGCGATTGAACATCTTCTTGAGGTCGCCCTGGGTGAGGAAGTCTGAGAGCACGATGACCAGCCCCCGCCCGCTGTGATAGCGCATGGCGGTCTCGGCGCAGGCTTCAATGCTCGCCTCCCCGTCGGAATTGAGAGTCTCTAAAAAATGTGCGAACTTCGCAATTTGGCCGCGGCCGCGCGCTGGTTTCCAGTGGGCGACACCACTGCCGGTGATGGCATACGCGCTGAGACGTTCGCCGCCATACAGGGCCATGATGGCAAAGGCCAACGCCAGCTGTTGAGCGCGGGTGAATTTATCGTGCTCGGCCATGGATTTGGAGGCGTCGATCAGAAGCACCACGCTCATCTCGTCTTCTTCGCGGTAGAGCTTCATGTATGGGCGGCGCAGGCGGGCAAATGCGTTCCAGTCGACGAAGCGCGTATCATCCCCGGCGACGTAATTGCGATGGTCTGAAAACTCGTTGCTGCTGCCGCTTCTTCCTGTCAGGTGCTCGCCCCGCACTCGGCTGGTATTGCGCCGCGCACTCACGAGGCGCATGCGTTCCAGACGCTGCAACATGGTCGGGGGGAGCAAGGATGTTTTCACGGCTAGTTAATTGGGGTCGTCAGCTGAAGTTCGAGGAGCCAGTGGGCTTTTCGCGACGGGCTAGCATTGAATTGGGCAATGACGCCGTCTGGGCGGGTGGCGATGATCGAAGCGGGCCTCAGCGGGCCGTCGCGCAGGCTTGCAAAGGCGGCCGCGCTTGATTCGGTCGGGGTCGCGGCCAGAGTCTTAAGCCACCTCTCGAGCTGGGCCACTACGTCCGGAAGAGTGAGCGGCTCGGCGGTGAGCTTTCCTGCGACCATGGTGATGATTCCCTGCCTCTGGTCTAGGCGGAGGTTTCGGTAGAGAGGAACGGTGGCTTGCGTGCCGTCCGGAAATTCAACCGTGACCCGATAGTCTCCGCGTTCGATAAAGTAGGTCTGGGGCTTGCCAAGTTCCTGAGTCTTCCAGTGGGAGCCGCGGATCTCTTTCCAAGATTTCCCAAGGGTAACGGAAATCTGCGGTGGGCCCTCTGGTCCTGTGGCGGGTGCTGCGCGCGGCTCTTTGCCGGGAAACGGCAGCAGCGCCCAAAGCTCAGGGGAGTTGGCGTTGTTGGCGGCGTCAATGGGCGTTTGAAGCCTGGAGCAGATCTGTTCTGGCTTGGCCCCAGCGGCTAGCAACAGTTTCACACATTCCACCTGTTGCTCCTCTACAGCGAGGAGCAAGGCAGTGGCTCCGATCTGGTCGGTCGGAGTCTTGGGTTGGAGATTGGCGTCTGCCCCGGCTTGCAGTAGCAGCGAGACTGCCTCCGGCTTGCCGGATGACGCTGCCAGATGAAGCGGGCTGTACGCGGCACCCGGTTGCCCATCGGGCAGAGCGCCTGCCTCCAGGAGTGCGCTCAGACAGGCCAGCCCTTGGTTTCGCGCGGCGTAGGACAGTGGTACGAAGCCGTCCTTGCCCGCTGGCTGCGGGTCGGCTCCCTGCTTAAGGAGCCAGCGCACGGCTGCGACGTTGTCCTGTGCGGCTGCGCGGTGCAGCAGCGTGTCCTGTCTGGAATCCAACACTGCATTGATGTTGACCCCGGCGTCGAGGACCTGCTGGATGAGAGCGAAGTTTTCGGCGCGCAGCGCGTTTTCCAGGGCAGGGCGGAGGGCAACAGGGTCTGTCTCGACACCTTTCTGCAGCAGGAGCTTAAGAACGTCGGGGTTCTGGACTTGGGTGACCGGCGTGCGGCGAAATCGGTCAACTGCGTTGAGGTCACTTCCAGCGGCGAGCAGCAGCTCGATGGATTCCAAGGATCGCGGGCCGGGTCCAGAGACCGCGTCATGCAACGCAATCCGGCCATTGTCGTCAGTCTGGGTTGGATCGGCACCGGAGCTAAGCAGTAGCTTTACCAAGCTTGGCTTGTTGTGCTGGGCGGCGTAGTGCAATGCCGTGCGATTTGCCGCTCCTTGTAGCTTCGCCCATGCTGGCGTCATGGCGAGCTTTTTCTCTACGACTGCGAGCTCGGTATTAAGCAGCCACATGATGCGCTGCAAGGGCGGCATCTGATCGCTCGGCCCTTCGATCGCCCGCTGGAAGGCTTCGGCGATCGCCTGCTCGCGCTCGCGCAGCGCGTGGCCGCTCAACTGCGACAGCGGCAGGCCGAATGCCTGTCTCTGTTGCTTGAACAGTACGATGGGATCATTCCAGGTCAGTTCGATGGAATGGTTGCCGTCGAGCATGAGTGTGTAGCGCGGGCCCTCTTTTGAGATTGATTCGACCTGCAGCACATGGCGCTTGCCGTTCATCAGGGCAATGATCGCCCGAGGTTGAATCTCATAGGTTGTGGATTTCATCATGCGGGTCATGACTTCCCGGGCAAAGGAAATCTCGCTGTCGTCCTTTTGCTCCTGCCTAAGAGTTGCGAGGACTTGCTCGACCCCGGTGTCATTGAGCACCCACAGGCCAACCATGGGCTCCAGGGTGATCTGTTGTTGGCCGCTGGCTGGGCCAGTCAGGAGAAGTGCAGCGAGGACCGCGGGAAAAAAGCGCCGAATCATGAAGGTACCGATTTCATGGAACTGTACGAACGCCGTCACCGTACGTTGCGTTGCGAACTCCGCAACACGGATCGTCTGGGCGACAGGCAGCTAACGTTTCCAGCGGGCGGCAGCCTGGCGAAAGGTAAGCTGCTTCCAGGCAGGGTGGGCGAGAAGCTGCTCCAGAATAAGCGCGGAGCCAACGGCATCGTAAAGGGCGTCGTGAGCGGACCTGCCTGGGCATAGCTCTGCCAGCCTGTCCGCCAGCCCGAGTGCGTCGATGACATCCTGCAATGCGTGCGAGGCCAGGTCCGGGTAGGCCAGCCGCGTCAGCCGCAAGGTGTCCAGCCAGGGGCCAAAGTCATGCAACGGGGCCACGGGTTGCAATAGGCCCCGCTCGGTGCCAGCGTTATGGGCGACCAAGGGGCCAGAGAGCCAAGGCCGTCCAAGCTCCCCCCACAAGGAGGAAAGGGTCGGTGCGGCGGCAAGTGTGTCGCGCAAGGCATGGTGATTGCCCGGCGCGTAGGGATTGAACGGGCGCTCACCGACTTGGAGGTACGACTCGAAGATGTCAGAGATCTCGACGCAGCCCTCGCGCATGCGGACCATACCGATCTGCCACGGCTCATTGTCATAGCCCGGGACACTGCCAGTCGCCTCGAAGTCGATGGCCACTAGGACAGCCTGGCGGATGGGAAGATCCGGGTCGGTGGGCGGGTGGGTCACTTCTTCTTCTCTGATCCCCAGAGCCAGATGATCTCTGATTCCTCAATACGACCATCCGGTCCGATTCTAGCGCGATTGTTGCCGAGTTCGTCAATGGTCGGTGTGCGGCGCGTGGTGCGAACTACGCAACCAGATACCAAGAGGGCTACAGCCAGAAATAGGAGAAGGCGACGCGTCATGTGGGTCTCGAAGAGTGTGGGAGTTGCGGAGTTCGCAAAAGTCGGGGCTTCTTAACGCCAAGCGGGTCTTGGCGGCAGGCGTGTTTGTTGGTGTGCCATATAAGCCATCATACCATAAATCATCGTGCCAAAGACAAAGCCAGCCCACAGCGCTAGGATGGCGCAGACGATGCCCGCGTAAACGCTGACGCGCAACGCCCGATAGCTGGGATTCGAGACCTGGCCTTCGAGAAAGGTCTCAACCAACATGCCGCCGTCTAGGGGAAGCACCGGAGCCAAGTTGAACACGCCCCAGACCAAGTTCACCCAGAATGTGAATTGCGAGATTTTTGCCAGATTGGTGCCTTGTACATACGGATAGATCAAGAAGGCGATGAGGGCAAGGGCAAGGTTAAAGCCCGGCCCAGCGGCGATCCCGAGCAGTCGCTTGTTCCTCGGTAGCTGGCGCTCCGAGATGGCATGGCCGCCCATGATGTGCAGCACGATCTCACGCGGACAGCCCCCGTATTTTTTTGACACCAGCGCGTGCCCAAGTTCATGGCCAAGGATGGAAATGAAGACGACGAACAAGCCAACGAGCAGGCCCCGTTGATCACCCCGGCCAATATCCCAGGCGAACAGCAATGCGATCACCCAGAACAGGATGTTGACGCGCACGCGAATGCCGAAGATCGTAAAGCGCAAATCTTTGGCTGAGGGCTGAGGAATCCCGATCACGGTGGGCTCCTACTGTGAATAGGTGGTACTGAAGTGTTGAACATGGTAGACCCCGCGAGCCCTGCAAAGATCACCAGCGCGGGAAGGCCCTGTGTAGCATCGGTAAACTCCAGTGTCAATCGGCCCGATTCGAGCTATAGGTAACGAATCGAATCTCGATTGTGGGAGTACCATGAGTGACTACGAACTAGACCCTGAGACCCTTCGAGAGATCGAAGCGGAAGCCAAGCGGCAGGCTGCTGCCGAGCTCGGATTGGATGAATTCGGCCTAGATTTGGATGACGCTGATTTGGATTCTATCGACCTCAGCGATTTGGATCTGGACGGCAATGATGCGGAACCGGCGTCGGATGCTGTGGAAGAGGACGCCGCTTCTGGGGGCGGAGACGCTGATTTTGAGCTGGATGAAGAGACTTTACGCCAGATAGAGGCCGAAGCTCTTGCTGAGCTGGATCTTCCTAGCGACTTTCTAGATTCGGATGAGGAGGCAGCGCCTGCCCTCGCTGAGGAAGAAAAAGAAGAGGAGCAAGCCACCGCAATTGCGCCCGCACCGAAGGCGAAGAAGCCAGGTCCTACAGGATCCGCAAGGAAGAAGCCCGCCGCTACGGGGGCAAGAAGAAAACCAGGCAGCGGTACGGCCGCAAAGAAAAAGCTTGCTGCGACTGGGACCGTGAAGAAGAAGCCCGCCGCTAAAGAACCGCTGATTGGGGCTGAAGATGACAGCGCGGAGACAGATCCTGGCGCGGAGGCACGGACTAAGGCCGTGGCCAAGGCTAAAGCGGTAGCCAGGGCTAAAGCGGGTGCCGGTAAGGGCGCAGCGGCTGGTGGCAGGAGCAAGAGTGCGCGAGTAAAGGCCAGGAGTCGCACTGCCACGAAGCCCGGCGCAAGAACGACTGCATCCCGGCCGCATTCAATTCACGCCACGCACGCGACCACCGAACCGTCTGAGGACGAGAAGAAGTCCAAGAAGATGTTCATTGTCCTGATCGTGGGTGCGGTTGTGATTCTAGCCCTTGGCGTTGCGTGGCTCTCCTCGAGCGGCAATAAGAAGCCTGCGCCTGCAGCGGCGACAACGCCAGCGACAGCAGTAGCCCCAGCAGCGCCTGCGGCAGCCCCAGCGAGCGATGCAGACAGCGCCTACGCAGCGATCAAGGCCGTGATCAAAAACGTCAAAAACAAGAATCTCAAAGACCAGCGCGGTGCAAATGCCGCCAAGGCAATTAAGCTGATCGACGAGTTTGTCGTCAAATATCCGAACTATCCGGAGAAAGAGAAACTTGTAAACACCAAGCGTGTGCTGGGAATGTACGTAAAGTAGGCGTTCTAAGGGTGCCCATGGCGCAGGTTTTGCCGTGGGTATAATGATCCAGCGAAGCCGCCCAGTGATGAGGTATATGTGACCGGGAAATCTCCGCAATTCTTACTCCTGTCCGTTATGATCGCGGTGCTTCTGGTTTGCGGCTGTGGCCGTGATGAGGCACCACAGGCGGAGGATGCCGCAAGCACCATCGAACGGACGTTGGCGACCCAAGCGCACGGGTTGTTTCTGGCGATTGCCAACAACGACAAAGGCTACCTGCAGACCTATTCTGCGCTCGGCTTGGGCGATGCCGTAGGCGGGCCGCTGTTGATCCACGACATCGCCGTGCTACAGGTGCGTCAGGTGGATGCAGAAACGTGGGCGGCCGACTACCGGCTCACGTTGTCGGACCCGGCATCGACGGCTTTTAACTATCTGGTGCGCGATGACCGCCTGTCGCCGACGATGCTGGCAGCTTACAGCAAAACCGCCTCACAACTTGGCCGGCTGACGTGGCGCAGCGATGGCAAGCGGCTTCAGCTTGTGGCCCCGACCGCGTTGGAGCCACTCGGCGTCCTGCTTGAGCACGCCAGAGCCCGCAGAGAGTGGCAGGAGACGACCAAGAAGGTGCAGCCCGGGTTGCCCGCGACCATTGAGATCGTGGCTTTGCTCGCTCGCTTACAGCAACGCCCCTCCCTAGGTATTCGGCCTGACATGGTATTACCGGAGATCGCCAGGAAGCTTGAGGAGGCCGAGGCACGTGGCCCGATGGAGGTGCTAGCTCCCACCTTTCTGACAACGGGGCAGGACCGGATCTCCCGGGCGCTGATGGCCGTCGCCACCCTGGATCGCATCCTCTCCGCCTGGTCCAACGGCAACTTGGCGGCGCATCGTGACAGCCTGGTGGAGTTGGAGGGGGTGCATGTGGATGCGGCAGCTTTTGAGCGTACGCCGGTACGCATCAAGGACTATGCCATCACCGGCTTAGACATGCGCGAACCGCACGTCTTTTCGATCGCAGCTGAGCTGACGGTCTCCGATCCGGCGAGCGTTCTCGGTGTCACCATGTGCGCCGGGGAGCTAGCGAGTCCGTTCGAGCAGCTTGAAGCAATCGACAATGGCGCGCGGGTACGCGACGCCTTCTACATTGCCCGGAGCGACGGGCAGAACTGGAAGCTGCATTATCATCGCCACCAGGGCACGCTTGGCTATGCCTTGGGAACGAGCCGGGCCATGGAGCGGTTTCGCAGGCAGTATCGCAGCCCGATCTCGCTGATGACCGCTGGCGATAACAACCTCTGGGCGCGCGAGTTGACTACCCGCTTTGGCTTGATGCAGAACGAGATGGCAGACTTGGATTTTGGCCCGGTCTCCCGGATGCTAACTGCGAACTCTGAGCATGGCTACCTCAGCGAAGTCGTCAAGAAGCTGGAGGCGATCACCAGTGAGATCCGCACCCTGCAGAACGAGCCGCCGCGCGTCCTGTCCTTTGTCCTCGGCAGCAAGCTCGCCGAGTACTTCATCACGGCTGAAATGTTGGCGCGCTCGGGCAAGACTCAGCCGGAGGCCATGGAAGCGCTCCGCAAGGAAGTCGTGCGCTACCTGCGCGCGCTCGCGGTCCCGCCCCAACTTGCCGAAAGGATCGACGATCTGCTGAGTCGTCACAAGGGCGTAAACGATGGCCAACTCCAGAATATCTCTGCCGAGATCCGGCGCTTCCTCCAACGCAGCTATGATCCCGAACACGTGGCCACCTACTTGGTGGGCTTCAACATGCTCCACCTTGTGATTCTCTCGCGCTATCAGGATCAGCTTGGACGCTTCGAGGGGAGCGGAAAGTTGATCAGTGCGGCTGCTGCGCGACGCGTGCTCGGTGACCTAGAGTACAACATGGAAGTCGCCCATGCACACAGCCATGCGATCAATGTGATTCGCACGTGGAACCGAACTGGCGAGCGGGCGATCCCCAGTGCTGCGGACACCGCACCGATCAAATCCTTCGATTGGTTCTTTAGCCGCCAAGCCCCACAGGATGTAAACCCCGGGCTTGGCCCCTTGGACACAATTCTGGACTGATTGACCGATACCCTCAGGAGTGCTGCTGAGGGGTAGTCGTCGTTACCTGGCTCTACGGGCCCTGCGACCACAACTGAACTCAACGCTAGGAATCACCGCATCGGGCCTTTCCATCCTCGGCGCAGGGCAACTGCCTGACCCTTGGAAAAGACCTACGGAACAGGCATCGTCCGACTGCAGTTCCCCTTTGCTGGTGAGATTTCTCAGCACCACGTGTAGAAAATAGGCATGACCCATCTTCTGGAGCGTCCCCATGAAAACCGCCCTGCTCTTTCTCGCCATCTTTCTGAGTGCCGCCGTACCGCATGCCAGCGCCTGCTTGTTTGCACCGCCTCCCGCTGAAGTCTGGCTTACCGATAAAGGCAAGGCAGTGGACGTGCGCCGGAGTAACACCGACGGCGTCGTCACGGTGTTCGCTGCTGGCAAGCGCGATACGGCACTGTGGTCGGTGAAGTTGATCGGTTTCAGTGGTCTCTTCAGCACCGTCCATGTCCTTGAGGGCGGCGACCGCATCGTCCACATCCGTGGCAACCATCAGGTCTCAAAACTCACCGATAGCGTGATTATCATTCATGATCGCGATGGCTCGGTAAAAAGACACCTTGCCAGTGAATTCATTGACTTTCTGCTGCGCCCCATTCCGGGGGAGCCTATAATTAGCGGAGATCCTGGCGCCCGTTGGCTGAGTACTGCGGCTGTCGGGAACGACCAAATCGTGATCAAAAACGCCCGCGGTAAGACCCATACGCTTGCATTATAGGCCAGGCGGCACGATCGCTCAAATCCAACTTACGATACTCACTGACTATTGCGCGCCAGGCTCCACTGTATCGGATTGACGATATGGCGGATGACTACGATGGCTGAGGAGACAGGTGTGCACGTGAGAGGATTTCAAAGAGTTTGGAGCATGGATGGCGCAACGCCCTCCGTGGGTCACTGATAGATGGCACCTACTACCCCTGTTTTGGCTGCCGATGCCCTTTCTGCCAATATCGGTCCTCAAATCCTGTTGGATGGCGTCTCGTTCACGATTCATGAAGGAGAGCGCGTCGGCGTTGTCGGTCGCAACGGCACGGGGAAATCTACGATGCTCCGCATTCTGGCTGGCCAACAGGAGGCCAATGACGGGGATGTGCGGCGGCGCAAGGGTCTGCATGCGGCGATGTTGCCCCAGGAGTTTGCGCTGGATGAGGCCCAAACCGCGGATGCGAACGTGCGCCTGGGCGCAAAGGAGCTCTATGACCTGCTCGATGAGTGTGATCATGCGGAGGAGACGCGACGCCTGGAGATCGAGACCGAGTTGACCGCACGCGATGGCTGGGACGTAGATGTACGGCGCCGCAAGCTGATTGACGCGCTCGGGATCCCAGTAGATGAGCGCCCAGTGTCTTCGATGTCAGGCGGGGAAAAACGTCGCATCGCCATTGCCCGTACGCTCGTGGCGGCAGCAGATCTGCTGATCTTGGACGAACCGACGAACCATCTGGACGCAAGCACGATCGAGTGGCTCGAGACCTTTCTCCAGCGCAACGCCCGCACCCTGCTGCTGGTCACCCATGATCGCTACTTTCTGGATCGCGTCTGCACCCGCATCTTGGAGCTGCGTGATGGCCAGATTTATAGCTACCCGGGAAATTACACGGCCTATTTGACGGGAAGTGCCGAACGCCAGGCTGCGGAGATTAAGCAGGACGACCGGCGCAAAAGTTTTATCCGCCGTGAGTTGGACTGGGTACGCCGCGGCCCCAAGGCCCGGACGACGAAAGGGAAGGGCCGGCTCGACCGTTTCTATGAGGCCGCCGCTCAAGAGGGGCCGAACATTGCGCGTGACGTGGACTTGCTGTTGCCCGCCCCGCCCCGGCTGGGCACTCGCGTGGTCGAGCTGGAGGATGTCTGCGTGAACGTCGGCGATCGGCCGCTGGTCCGGGGGCTGAACCTGGAGTTTACAGCCGGTACGCGACTGGGCATTGTCGGGCCGAACGGAATCGGCAAGACCACTTTGCTCCGCGTCCTGATGGGGCAGCAGAAGGCTGAATCCGGCACCGTCTTGGTCGGCCCCAAGGTCATGTTCAACTACATTGACCAGGGCCGCGTGCAGCTGAATAACGAGAAAACTGTGCTCGATGAAGTGGGCGATGGCAAGCGTGATATCCCCTTTGGCTCAGGCACGATTACGGTCTGGTCCTATTTGCATCGTTTTTTGTTCACGGACGACCGCATCAACACCCTGGTCAAGGACCTGTCCGGCGGGGAGCGCAACCGACTCCTCCTCGCGAAGCAGTTGATCCGCGGCGGGAATCTGCTGATTTTAGACGAACCGACTAATGATCTTGATCTGGCGACGCTCCGCGTGCTGGAAGAGGGGCTTGCAGAGTTCGGAGGGTGCGTGATCGTGGTGAGCCATGATCGTTATTTCCTGAACCGGGTCTGCACGGCGATTCTGGCGTTTGAGGGCAATGGAGAGGTTGTCTACCAGGAAGGTGATTATGACTACTATCGGGAGAAGCTGGCTGCGCGCAACAAAAAGAGTGGTGCCGAGCAGCAGGGCGGTGCCAAGTCCGCAACGGGTCGCCCGTCCAAGCGCCGTTCGCGCCTCAATTATAAGCAGACGCAGGAGTTGGCCGGCATGGAAGCTACAATTCTCGCTGCCGAAGAGAAGGCGGTGGAGTTGGAGACGCTTTTGGCGGACCCGGATCTCTATGCGACATCGCCTAAGGATGCTCAGAGGCATGGCGATGCGCTGAAGACGCTTCAGGACCGAACAGCAGTGCTCTATGAGCGCTGGGCGGAGCTAGAGGCGCTGGCAAACAGCTGAGGAGTTCAGCCGGGCTTAAGGGCGTTGCGGAGTTCGCAACAGCTTGGCTGGCCGGGGGCACTCGGACGGTCGATGTAGCCGTAGGTCAGGCAGGAACCCAGGCGGGGAAAGCCAAAGCGCGTCTGCTGGCCGGCGGTGCCCATCCCGATCACGCAGATTGGCTCTGAGCCGCAGTCGCGCAAAAGGGCCTCGAGTTCGCGAACTTGCTCGTCGGTTTCGACGGTCACGGCCAGCTTGGGGACTGCGCCTAACTCGCGCATGCGGGCGATCTTTTTGCGGAGTTCGCAAATTTCGGGCAGGCCTTGGAAATCATGAAAGCTGAGAATTAGGGTCACGCCATTGGCAACCGCCAAGGCGCTTACTCTGGCCGCGAGGCTGCTCGCCAACTCAATATCGAATGCGTCGACGTCCTGCACCAATGCCTCATAGACGGCCCAGCGGGCCTGGTCATCGTCTGCCCCACCGCCTTCCGCAGACCAGCGGTGGGTTAGCAGGATAGGGACCAGCGTGCGGACGCGCGCGCACTCTGCGCGAAAGGCTGCAAGGGGCATTGCCAGTTGATCAAAGCGAAGCTCGATTAAGTCGCAGGCCGCGGCGGACTCCACGTCGAGCGCGGCCAATGCCTCGGGGGTTGAAACAACCCCAGCAATTAGCGGGCAGGAACGACCAAGTAGCGTGGTCACGATGCTCCCTCTTGCAGTGCGCGGATGTGGTCGACGACATTTCGTGACAGGGCATCTACGTTGTATCCGCCCTCAAGGACAGAGACTAGCTTGCCGTCACAATAGTCGCGGGCAAAGCCCACAAGCACGCGGCTGAGCGCAGCAAACCCAGCGTCACTGACCGTGAGATAGGCGAGTGGGTCGTCTATATGGGCATCGAAACCAGCAGAGAGCAAAATTAAGTCTGGGCAGAAGCGGTCGAGGTGGCTCTTTGCTTGCTCTGTGTATACTGCGAGTAATTCCTGGTCTCCAGAGCCAGCCGCTACTGGAAAGTTCACGGTAAACCCGATGCCCGCGCCGCTGCCCTTCTCGGCGCGGCTCCCGGTTCCCGGATAGAACGGATGCTGGTGCGAGCTGATGTAGAGGACGGTCGGGTCGTCATAGAAGATCTGCTGGGTCCCGTTCCCGTGATGGACATCGAAGTCGAGAATGGCGACCTTCTTTACACCGTGGGCTCGCTGGGCATAACGGGCTGCAGTGGCGATCAGGTTGAGCGGGCAGAAGCCCATGGCCCGGTCGGATTCTGCGTGATGGCCAGGGGGACGCACGGCGCAGAAGGCGTTGGCGGCATCGCCGGTGAGGACCAGATCGACGGCCCGCAAGACGCAACGGCCCGCGCGCTCGACCACGTTCCAGGTCTCGGGGCAGAGCGGTGTATCGGGGTCGAGATGATGCAGGGTGCCAGCTGGCACCGGCAGGCGTACTTGCTCTACGAGTTGCTCCTCATGAACAGCAAGAAACCATTCCACCATCGGAATTCCCAGCAGGTTGGTGGGGCTCTCCAGTCGCAAGCCGGCTGCCTCAATGGCTGCGGTCACCGCCTCAATTCGAGCGGCCCGCTCGGGGTGCCCGGTGCCGGTGTCATGCAGGCAGCAGGCAGGATCTGTCAGGACTCTAGTCTGGCCCATGCTATTCCCTGCGAAGTTTGAACGAGGCACTCGCCGCGGGCGCGTCCTCGGTGGCGTCTTCATCTGGAAACATCACCCAGAGCCTGCTGTCCGCGGGAATCGGGCTGGGGACGGGGATCTTAAAAAGACGTACCCGGCCAGTGTCGTTGCGACTTGGCCGACGCCAGCGCTTGTCGGTCGTTTCTCTCCCGACCCAAGCCACCGGTGACACCGGCCAGGTTTTTTGGTCGAATAGCTCCAGTTCAAAGCTGGCCATCTTTCCCGGCTGCAAATAGCCAATCTGGTGGGCGTGGACAATGAAATTCTCAATCCGCTGAGCGTTCAGCGAAAGGCGCGGCTTGGGGCGCTCTACGGGCGGAGGATCGGGCGGCTGGGTGCGCTGGTCAGCACGCGGTGTGGGTACGTCAAGCGCGGCAGGTTTGCGCTGTTCGCAACCACACGCCAGGACCACAAGACACAAACCGATTAGTCTACAGTGCACAGTCGTTCCCAGTTCCTTCTCCGCAGGCGAAAGCCGCACTATACGTTGTCCCGTACGAGGCGGCACGCTCGCTTGCGTGAATCCGGTCCCGCAGCAGACCCGGCGACTTTTTTTGCAGAAGGCTGCGACCAGACCCTCATTCCTTGCATCCTATCTCACAGTTGGAGCGACCACGGAGTTCACGGTGTGAGGGTAACGATGATAGCAGAACGCATCGACAGTATGGCATGTTACATGAGGAATATCGGCGCGATACCGCTGATTGACATTCAGGAAGAGGCGAGACTCGCAAAACTCATCGCTTCCGGGGATCGTGATGCTTGGGCCGACCTGATCAGTGCGAACCTGCGATTGGTCGTAAAGATCGCCCATGATTTCCGTGGTCCTGGACTCCCAATACAAGATCTCGTCTCCGAAGGAAACGTGGGCTTGATGCGCGCAGCCGAGAAGTTTGATCCGCGGAAGGGCGCCAAGTTCAGTAGCTATGCCGCCTGGTGGATCAAGCAGGCAATGCGTCGCGCCTTGCTTGAGAAGAGTAAGTGCATTCGGATTCCAGTCACCTCGGCTGGTAAGGTCCACAAGATTCGGACCGTTCGAGCGAAGCTTCGCGACGAGCTGGATCGGGATCCCACTGCTGCCGAGATCGCCGAGAAGGTGGATTTCAGCGAGCGCGTGGTCAAAAGACTGAGCCACGTCGAGCTGCGTTCGGTATCCCTCCAGGACCCGATCACCCGCAATGAAGATGGCTGGCTAAAGGATCTAATACCTGACGAACGCGCCTTGACGCCGGACGAGATTCTGGGAGATTCGCAGATGACTGATCGCCTGAATCTGCTGATCCAGAACCTGGACGAACGCGAACGAAAGATTCTCCTGATGCGGTATGGGCTGGACGGCAGCCCGCCGAAGACGCTCGAAGAAGTCAGCCAGACCATCGGTCGCACCCGGGAGCGCGTCCGTCAGATTCAGAAGCGCGCTCTCTCCAAACTCAGGGGCCAGCTCCATAGGGAAGACATGCCGATGAGCACGATGAACTGAGACACACCGCCTTTTAGTGCGTGTCACACTGTGACACGCTGACCCAGCCTCCCGCACGGAAGGCCCGTACTTGTCATGAGTGCGGGCCTTTCTTTTTTGTATCCATCTGATTTGCAAGCAGTTGCAGCTCTACACAGAAGTGATGGCACGCACCTTGCTATTGATTCCGGTGTAACTTACACTGTGTCACGATTTATTTGCGTTTAGCTGGAGAGAGAATCATGGGCAAAATTATTGGAATAGACTTGGGTACCACCAACTCGTGTATGGCTGTGATGGAAGGGAGCGAGTCCACCGTCATTCCTAACGCAGAGGGAAATCGGACGACGCCGTCGATTGTGGCCTTCACCAACAACGATGACCGGCTTGTCGGGCAGATCGCCAAGCGCCAAGCTGTCACCAACCCCACGCGCACCGTCTACTCAGTCAAGCGTTTCATGGGCCGCTCCTACGACGAGGTCGCCCACGAGATCGATTTGGTGCCGTATGAAGTAGTGAAGGCAGCCAATGGCGATGCCCACGTCAAGATTGACGACAAGGTCTACTCTCCGCCAGAGATTTCGGCGATTATTCTCGGCAAATTGAAGGCCGATGCCGAGACCTATCTCGGAGAGCCGGTGAACGAGGCGGTCATTACAGTTCCTGCCTATTTCAACGATCGCCAGCGCCAAGCCACCAAGGACGCGGGACGCATCGCAGGCTTGGACGTAAAGCGGATCATCAATGAGCCGACGGCCGCGTCGCTCGCCTATGGCTTGGACCGGGATAAGGAGGAAGTCATCGCGGTCTATGACCTCGGCGGCGGTACCTTCGACATCTCGATCTTGGAACTCGCAGACGGTGTGTTCGAAGTGAACGCCACCAATGGCGATACCCATCTCGGTGGCGATGACTTGGATGAGGCGATCATCGACTGGCTGGTTGATGCTTTCCGCAAGGAGACAGACATCGATTTGAAGCAGCAACCTGAGCCGCTGCAGCGCTTGAAAGAAGCTGCTGAAAAAGCCAAGTGCGAGCTGTCCAGCAGCCCTTCAACCGAGATCAACCTGCCGTTTGTTGCTTTCGACGCAACCGGACCCAAGCATCTAACGCAGACCCTATCGCGCGCTCAGTTGGAAAGCCTAGTCGACGATCTGTTGGAGCGTACGGTAAAGCCGTGTCAGGACTGTATGTCCGATGCAAACGTTGCTGCAAGCGAGATTGACGAGGTCATCATGGTCGGCGGTCAGACCCGCATGCCCAAGGTGATCGAGACCGCAGAGCGCACCTTTGGCAAGAAGGCCCATCGCGGCGTAAATCCCGACGAAGTGGTCGCAACCGGTGCTGCCATTCAGGGCGGCGTGCTGGCTGGCGATGTGAAAGACGTGTTGCTGTTGGACGTGACCCCGCTGTCGCTGGGAATCGAAACACTCGGTAGCGTCTGTACTCGCCTGATCGAGCGGAACACGACCATCCCCACCAACAAGAAACAGACCTTCAGTACCGCTTCTGACAATCAGTCCTCGGTGGAGATTCATGTGCTGCAGGGCGAGCGCGAGATGGCCGTCGGCAACAAATCCGTCGCGAAGTTCAAGCTGGACGGAATTCCGCCAGCGCCGCGTGGCACCCCGCAGGTGGAAGTGACGTTTGATATTGATGCCAACGGCATCCTGAACGTCACCGCCAAGGATCTTGGCACCGGCAAGGAACAGAAGATCACCGTGACCGCAGATTCCGGGCTCTCCGATGGCGACATCGACCGCATGGTGAATGAGGCCGAAGCGCACGCCGACGAGGACAAGAAGTCCCGCGAAGCTGCCGAGACCCGTAATCAGGCTGACGCCTTGATCTACAACACCGAGAAGCAACTAGAAGAGCACGCCGACAAGCTCCCCGAGGAGTTGAAGGGCACCCTCACCAGTCAGGTAGAGGAGCTCAAAGCTGCCCGTGATGCTAGCGACATCGATCGTATGCAGACCGTGATGCAGGAGTTGCAGAAGCAGGTCAGCGAGATCTATCAGAACATCGCCCAACAGGCCGGCGTCGATCCGGAAGCTGCAGGTGCCGGTTTTCCCGGTGCTGAAGGCTTCCCAGGCGGAGCCGCTGACGGTGCCGCTGACAGCGACGAATCGGAGGTCCATGAGGCCGAAGTCGTCGACGCCGAATACGACATGGTCGACGAAGACGAAGACAAAGACAAGAAATAATCACCAAACCACAACAACCCAACAAGGGAGAAGTAGCATGAACATCCAACCGCTGGGCGACCGCGTACTGGTCGAAGCCATTGAGGCCGACGAAGAACTCAAGGGTGGCATTGTCATTCCCGACACCGCCAAGGAAAAGCCGCAGGAAGCTCGCGTCGTTGCTCTAGGCACCGGCAAGAAAGACGATGACGGCAAGCTGATTGCGTTTGAAGTCGCAGTTGACGACATCGTGCTGACCAGCAAATACGGCGGAACTGACGTCAAGATTGACGACAGTGAGTACAAAATCTTGAACGCCGGCGACATCCTCGCCGTGGTCAAGTAACACAAATCGAGTTTCGGAGAAAGTAACATGCCAGCAAAACAAATGCTGTTTGATGAAGACGCACGCAAGGCCCTCTTGCGCGGCGTTGAGAAGCTGAGCGCAGCGGTCAAGGCTACGCTCGGTCCCAAGGGACGCAATGTCGTCCTCGACAAATCCTTCGGTTCCCCTACGGTCACTAAGGACGGCGTCAGCGTCGCCAAAGAGATCGAGCTGCAGGACCCATTCGAGAACATGGGTGCACAGATGGTGCGTGAAGTTGCGAGCAAGACGTCCGACGTCGCTGGTGACGGTACCACTACCGCTACCGTGCTTGCCGAAGCCATCTACCGTGAAGGCCTCAAGAACGTGACTGCAGGGTCCAACCCAATGAGCCTGAAGCGCGGCATCGACAAGGCTGTTATCGCCTTGGTGGCACGCATTGGCGAACTCGCCATTGCGGTCGAAGATCGCTCGCAGATCGCACAGGTTGCCTCCATCTCCGCCAACGGTGACAGCACCATCGGTGACATCATTGCTGATGCCATGGACAAGGTCGGTAAGGACGGGACAATCACTGTCGAAGAAGCCAAGACCCTCGAGACTACGCTTGACGTTGTCGAAGGTATGCAGTTCGACAAGGGCTACCTCTCCCCGTACTTCGCGACCAACCAAGAAGCCATGGAAGCAATCCAGGAAGACGCTCTGATTCTCATCCACGAGAAGAAGATCGCCAACCTCCAGGACCTGCTGCCATTGCTCCAGAACGTTGCCAAGCAGGGCAAACCATTCCTGATCATCGCTGAAGATGTTGAAGGTGAAGCCCTGGCGACTTTGGTTGTCAACAAGCTGCGCGGTACGCTCAATGTCTGTGCGGTTAAGGCACCTGGCTTTGGCGACCGTCGCAAAGCCATGCTCGAAGACATCGCCATCCTGACCGGTGGTCGTTGCATCACTGAAGACCTCGGCATCAAGCTCGAGAACGTCACAGTGGAAGACCTCGGCAGCGCCAAGCGCGTTAATGTCGACAAGGAAAACACCGTGATCGTCGAAGGCGCCGGTGAGCCGAGCCTGATCGCAGGGCGCGTTCAGCTGATCAAGCGTCAGATTGACGAAACCACCTCCGACTACGACCGCGAGAAGCTCCAAGAGCGCCTCGCCAAGTTGGCCGGTGGTGTGGCAGTGATCAACGTTGGTGCTGCTACCGAGACTGAGATGAAGGAAAAGAAGGCCCGCGTAGAAGACGCGCTGCACGCGACTCGCGCAGCTGTCGACGGCGGCATCGTTCCTGGTGGCGGCGTCGCCTTGCTACGTGCTGCTTCCGCTCTCGACGGTGTGAATGCTGAGGGCGACGAGCTGATCGGCGTGGACATCGTTCGCCGTGCTATCAGCGAGCCGTTGCGCCAATTGGCTCGCAATGCTGGCGACGAAGGCTCTGTCATCGTCAAGGAAGTACTCGAATTGGACGGCAACTTCGGTTACAACGTTGCTACCGGCGAGTATGTCGACCTCGTTGCTGCTGGCGTGCTGGATCCTGCAAAGGTGACCCGCACTGCTCTGCAGAACGCTGGTTCGATCTCCGGCCTGCTCCTGACCACCGAGTGTGTGATCACCGACGCACCGAGCACTGACTCGGGCGGCGGCGGCGGTGGCGCTCCGGACATGGGCGGCATGGGCGGCATGGGCGGCATGGGCGGAATGGGAATGTAATTCCCCCCGTTGCCTGAAGGCCCGGTCGCGCTCGCGCGGCCGGGCTTTTTTGTGCCTGGTTTAAGTAGCCAATACGGCCTTCAAAATCGGCCCTGGCTTGGCCGCACAAATATTTTAGAGGACAGCTCTCGTACAGGAGCACCGATCCAATCATGCTGAAGTAGCAGTAGTCATTGGAATTGGGGATGTAGCATGCGTCGTTGGTCCTTCAGCATTGTCAAACTCGTTGTATACGCAGCTCTTTTTGAGCTGACTTCCATACTCATTCGCATCAAGGGGCTGCAGGATGCCCAAGAAGGCATCTTTCTGCTCGGAGCGGCCTGGGCAACTGGTATGGGGGCGCTGTCGTGCATGGCCAAACGTGAGCGATACCTCGTCGATCGCTACGATGCACTTGCTCATGGGCTGGTGATCGCCCATGGCCTTCTGGAATGTTGGGTACCGGTCTACTACACCCAACGCAGCATGCTCACTTTGGTCGTCTCGCTGGGCCTTGCCGTCGGCTACTACCGAGAATACGCGCTCCGTCAGGAAGAGCCTGAGCATGAGGATCTTGACACAGCACCGCGTGTCCCCGTCCCAAGCCGTACCACCGTGGAGAGCCACGCCGCAGAGGAGGTCGTAAACGCGTGCGTGCTCTCAGAAGGAGCAGGACTGGATGACCAAGTCACGCCGGACGACATCCATGACTTCGCTAACTCCGTGACTTTCGCCGGGCGTCATCAGGTCATGGCGTTCCCCAGTCCCATTCCATGAGAGGCTCACCCCTAGCTCCGGCTGGGGCCGGTTGACAAGCGCGAGCCGCTTGCCAAGGTAGCTCCATGAGCGAACCCATCATAGACGTAGAAGGCCTCGGCAAGTGTTACCGAATCGGTCAGGCCTCCCGCCACCCTGAGACGTTGGGCGGGCGCATCGCCCAGCTGGCCACAGCCCCCCTGCGTAACTTCCACAACCTGCGCCGGCTGGGGCGATTTAGGGAGGGAGACGCCGATCAGATTTGGGCGGTCCGGGACCTCACGTTTCACGTAAAGCGAGGCGAGGTCCTTGGTATCATCGGCCACAACGGAGCTGGCAAGAGTACTCTGCTCAAAGTCCTGTCGAGAATCACCCCCCCCACCCGTGGGCGCGCCCGAATCCGGGGACGCGTGGCCAGCCTTCTAGAGGTGGGAACCGGCTTCCATCCCGAGCTGACCGGCCGTGAAAACATCTATCTGAATGGCGCCGTGTTGGGCATGTCTCGCCGTGAAATCTCGCGAAAGTTCGATGATATCGTCAGCTTCTCTGAGTTCGAGACCTTTATTGACACGCCGATCAAGCGCTACTCTAGCGGGATGTCTGTGCGGTTGGGCTTTGCCATAGCCGCGCATCTGGATCCGGAGATCCTGATCATTGACGAGATTCTAGCTGTGGGAGACGCGGCATTTCAACGCAAGTGCATCGGCAAGATGAATCAGATTGCACAGCAAGAGCGGACCATCCTGTTCGTCAGCCACAACCTGGCCAGCGTGCGGCAACTATGCCCACGCTCGATTCTCCTGCAGTACGGTGAAATGATCGCCGATGGCCCGACTGAGGACGTGATCGCGGCCTATCAGAGCTCACTGGCGGAAGATCCAAAGGCTCAGACGTTCAGCGGCACCGGCCTGCACATTTCCTCCCTGGAGATGGTGAGCGAAGCAGGAGACATCATCGCTGAAGCCTTTGCGGGCCAGGCGGTAGCGTTTCTGCTGGGCTATGAGAATCCTGAGGGCACCGAGAGCTGCGAGGCGGACCTCATGATTTTTAACGACCGAGGTGTGCCCATCACTCGCCTGGGCACTGCCTTCTGCGGCCCACGAGTCGCACTGGGCCAGCGTGGGAAGCTTCGTTGCGATATCCCCTCGCTGCCGCTGCCGTTGGGGCGCTATCGCGTCGCGGCGACGCTGCGCATGTACCACGAGCGGCACGATGAACAGCTCAACGCGCTGTCCTTTGACGTGATCGGCTCAACCTTCTTCGCGCATGGCCCACAGCCGCAGGCACACCAGTTCTCGGCAATGCTTGCGCACCGCTGGGACTCCGTGTCGCCCGACTTGGAGTAAGGACGCTGGCCTACAGCGGAACCGGGCTGAGCCGGCCGCGCAGGTAGAACAGCAGCAGGACCACGTCTCGCCGATCGATCACCCCATTGCGGTCAAGGTCCATTTGCGGAGCCGTGGCCGTGGCATCCCGCAAAGCCAGCAAGTTCGCGAGAATCTCGAGGCCGTAATCGAGACCCTCAAGCCCTACGATCCCGACATTCTGGTCTTGCAGGAAGTGGTCATCGAGATCGCGCACATTCGCATTAAACAAGTCGAGGCAATCGCCCAGGCCCTTGGCATCTATACCTGGGTCTTTGGGGAATGCTACAACATCGGATTTGCCCTGTTTCTGGTCGTCGGCGCGACGGCAATCCTCAGCAAATCTGCCCTGACGCCTCTGATAAATTTTGACCTGGCAGGCCGGCGTCCGTTCTACATCACGCGCAACAACAGGCGCGCTCTCTGGGCGGAAGTGCAGCTAGGCGGCCAAGCCGTCTGGGTGAGCTTGCTGCTGGCGTCAGGAGCGAGCGCAACGGTCCCTTCATCGCCGGTCTATGATTCCCAGTAGGCCCCGTGCTACTTGCCAGCTACTTCTGATCCTCGTGCTGCCACTCGGAAAGGCTCCAAAACGTGAGTCGGGATGTCCGGCTGCAGTCACGTCGTAGGCGTCAGGGACACAACCAGCCGTGGGAGCCGACAGCTGGTTCTGTCCCGGTGTATCGACCTGTATCAGGCGGAACGCGACATGAAAAAATACGCATGGAAACCGGGCCATTTACGACCACGGTCACTTGCTGTTTCTCGACCAGAATCTGCCGTCCTGCCGCGCGGAAGTGAATGTCACATTTCCAGGCCACCAGTCCCAAGAGTTGAGCGTTGAATGGAAGGCTGAAATCGAACGCCGTCTGGACAAACTCAATCGCGGCGAAGCTAAGTTTATTGACGCTGACGAGTTCCTGCGTGCGCGTCTATCTGCTTACGATTCGTGAAGCGCATCTTGCTTCACGAGGCTGCCGAAGAGATTTCGGCCGCGGAAGACTACTACAGCAACGTCGAGCCCGGCTTCGGCCGAGAGATCATTCTCGAACTGGTCACAGCCTACGGGCATATTGACCAATTTTCTTTCGCATGGCCAGTCACCTTCTGTGATAATCGACACCATCAGCTCACTCGCTTCCCCCTACGCTGGTCTCTATCGCGTCGCCCATCAACAACGTAAGCCCGTCTACTGGGCAGATCGGGCGCATAGCGGCCGACCTGACGATGGTGCGTAGGCACTCGACCAGTCCCTACTCTCTCTGCCCACTCATTCGCCGGGAATCTCATACGATAGGTACCCACCGCCCGTTAATCGCAATCCGGTTGTAGGCTCGCGATCATAGCCAACGGTACGCCCGCTCACTATAATGAACGCCAGGAAGCCAGCAAGAATCAGTGAGACGAAGAACCCGAGCGCTGCTGCGACAACCACATGAAATGAGCGCCACAGCGCTGACCCTGCCGACAGCCGGTGGATGCTTGGAAGCAATAGAGCCGTGCAAACGATCCCGAAAGCCAGCAGAAGGCCAAGCAGCATGGAACCGAATATGACTTGGAGTACTCTGTCCTTCGCAGAGATGGCTTCAGCTTTCATCTATTGCCCAATCCTTTACTGAGCTGAACCCAGGGCTGTCCCATACGCCTCAGTGCGTAGCTACCAGTCCATCGTAAGCATCCAAATTGTCGAGCTCAACCCTGTCACTGCTTTCAGCGTCGCTTAGATACAAATTCGAGTGAGCCCGAAGGCCTCTACCTCACGATAGAACGCTGCAGATTCAATGCATCATGTGTCTGCAGTGGCAAGAGAAGTGTGACGCGGCGTGTGTTCTGGCCACTATGCTAATTTTCCGAGACTGCTCCTCAATGAGCAAAAGGCATCCGGAACCATCGCTGGAAACAGTATCGTGTCAAGAGGGCAGTTTAACTAGTAAACTCACCATTGGCGGCTGGCCTTGCTATTCATGGGTCAACACTGAGCGAGTAGCCCATGCTGTGGTGCGTGATGATCGGGCACTGGTCTGGCGTGATCTTGCGCAGCTTGGCGCGGATGGTCTTGATGTGCGTATCGACCGTGCGCGGCTCGCTCGCCATGGGATCGTCCCAGGCAAGGTCGAGCAGTTGCTCGCGCGAGAGGACCCAGCCAGGTCGCGACAGCATGGCAGTCAGTAGGCGATACTCCCCGCGGGACAGCCGCAGCAATTCACCGTGATAGCGAATTTCGCACGCTGACTCGCAGTGCGAGAAGCCTGGTGCGGACTCCGCAACTTCTGGCTCTGGATCCTTGGCGCTGGCGCAACGGCGGAGGATCGCACGGACGCGGGCCGTCAATTCGCGGGGGCTGAACGGCTTCGCCATGTAGTCATCGGCACCGATCTCCAGGCCGACAATGCGGTCGACCTCCTCGCTTCGTGCGGTCAGGAAGACCACCGGCAGTTCGGAGGATCTGCGGAGTTCGCGAAAGAGGTCGAAGCCATTGCAGTCCGGCAGGCCGACATCCAGCACTGCTAACTCAAACTGCGCAGCAGCCAGCGCTTCGCGCGCGGCGCTGCCAGTTCCGACGACGGTCACGTCAAACCCTTCGGTGGCCAAGGCATACTGAATGGTGTCGGCAATCGCCGATTCATCCTCGACTACCAGAATTTTCTGCGCCATGACCAGCTTCGAGGCTAGAGGGACAGCCCGTCGAATGCCGAGCCCACGCTGCCGAAGTCATCCTGACTGCCCGAGAGATACTCCCGGAACTCGTCTGAATCATCGTCACCTGAATCAGGCAGCATCAGCGAAACCCGATCGTTATGAATCGATTTCACGACGACCGTCACCTCGGATCCTGGAGGGTGCCGCTTCCACAGGGCTTTGCCCGGGTTAACCGCCCCGTCGATCGATACTTCGCTCACATGAAGCAGCCCGACCAGGCGGTCCGTCAAGCGAACGAATACGCCAAATGGGCGAATCTCTTCAACCTTGCCGACGTGCTGTTGGCCAACCGTAAGCGCAGCGCCGTCCACATCCATGGTGCGGCCCAATTGCGGGTTCTCCATGGTCAGGGAGATGCGACGCTTCTCGATGTCGATCGCCTGAATGTAGACCTCGAGCTCTTCATCTTCATGCAGAACTTCGGCGGCGTGGCGCAGGCGCTTGCCAGCGCCTAGTTTCGAAATATGGACCAGGCCTTCGATCCCGGGCTCAAGCTCGACAAAGGCACCGAATGGCATCAGGCGCACGACCTTGCCGTGGTAACGATTGGAAACGTGGTAGCTGTTCTCAGCCTTGCCCCACGGATCTCCTTGGGCTTCGCGCAAACTCAGCGAAATGCGATTCCGCGCCCAGTCCAAGCTCAGAATTTTGACCTGTACGGTTTGGCCAGGCTGCACGACATCGCCGGCGGTTTCGACCCGTTTCCAGGCCATTTCGCGCATTGGAATAAGCCCTTCAGTCCCACC
>Ga0115566_10000332_pt1 | contig 40544 bp, 38 predicted proteins | sample COGITO_mtgs_1204_3_FD_87173 | JGI IMG/M metagenome (GOLD analysis project Ga0115566, IMG submission 87173) | Pelagic marine microbial communities from North Sea - COGITO_mtgs_120405 | ecosystem: Environmental > Aquatic > Marine > Epipelagic | place: Germany:Helgoland, sampling site Kabeltonne...
TCGCCGCGGGCCTTGTATCACGCGGTCGATGCCTTTGTCCAGGCTGGCCCGGATCACGCCAAGCGTGCCACGCTCTACGCGGCCAAGCTACGCGAGAAGTATCCAGACTCAGAGTGGGTGCCCAAGCTTGACGCATTGCAGGTGGCAAAGTGATGCGCTGGCTGTTGACTACGCTGGCGATCTCCGCATTCCACCTGAGTGCCGCAGAGGGCGGTCCCCTGGGCAATGAGATGTGGGAGACGCTGGAACGTGGCGGCGAGGTGATGTACGCCATTCTGGCGGCTTCGGTGATTGGTATCGCCTTTGTCCTAGAGAGCCTGTTTCGCACCCGGCGCGGGCGTATTCTGCCGCGCTTTGCCGAGAACCAACTGCATACGCAGCGGGCCGCTGCGGTGAGTGAGGTCATGGCCCGAGCTGCGAAGACCTGTGTCGGCGAGATTCTCGCAGCAGCCATACAGTGGGAAGCGGGCACGCCCGAGCAACGCCGCCAGGCCATCGAGGAAGCGGTAGAAAACCACCTGTGGAAACTGCGGCGAGGGGTGCGCCCAATTGGGGTGATTGCCAACGTGACGCCGCTTCTCGGGCTGCTGGGGACGGTTGTCGGCATTATCGAAGCATTTGATACCGTGTCTCAGCAGGGAGCGCTGGGCGATCCTGCAGCGTTGGCTGGCGGGATTTCTAAAGCACTGCTCACTACCTGCTTTGGCCTGATCGTGGCCATTCCGCTGCTGCTATCGTATCACTACCTTACCGGCCGCCTGGACGCCAGGCTACATCGCTGCGAGGAGTTGGTCAAAGAAGCCCTGCTGCTGCCGACCGCACCGGCGCCCGACGCGGACGCCTGAGATGGCACGCCGGTGGCAAGAGAGCGAGCAGTTTGAGGTGCCCCAGACCCCGCTGATTGATATTATCTTCATCCTCATCGTCTTCTTCCTCGTCGCCACCACCTTTTACACGGAAGAGCGCGACATGAAGGTCGAGCTGCCCGAGGGCACCCAGGGCTCTGCCATCGCCAAAGATCAGGAGCGGCTGGTGATAAACATTCGCGCCGGTGGAATCATTGTCATAAATCAGGACGTGCTCAGCCTGCAACTTCTCGAGGACCAGCTGCGTAGTTGGGTCAAAAGCCATGGCAATCGCGATGTCGAGATCCGCGGCGATGCCAACGCGAAACATGGCCGAATCATGGAGGTGATGAACCTTTGCAAGAAGACTGGCGTCGAGAAGTACAGCGTCACACAACGCATCGTCCAGGAACGCGAGTAGCCGCCTCGCGCCATAGCGGGTAGCCTGACATTGTAAAGCCCTTCGCGAACAGCTAGATTAGAGACCAGATCAACGACGGATGTAGAGAGCTGAAATGGCAAAGAAGATTGAGCGAAAACAACTGAAGCACATCGAGAAGCGCCTCAAAGAGCTGTACGATCGAGGTGTCAAGGCGTTAGTTCAGAAGAATTACGGCTATGCCATCGACATGTTTCGGACCGTCTTGTACGATGAGCCGGGCCTGCTTGAAGTTCGCCAGAAGCTCCGGGAAGCCCAGCTGGGGCGTGTCGGGAATAAGCCCAGCATGGCTCGCGCAGTCCTTGCGTTCTTCGTCACACTGCCCGCTCGGGCTAAAGCTAAAGTAGCGATTAGGGCTGGGAATTTCAGCAAGGCGCTGGATCAAGCCGAGGTCGTGATGACTGGTGACCCCACATCACCCAGTGCAGCCCTGTTTATGGCTGGCATTGCCGCCGATGCCAATGTGTGGGATGTCGCTATCAACGCGCTCGACTGCGCCTTGGCTCATCACCTGCAAAGCATTCCGCTGTTACACCGCCTGGCGAACGCCTATGTGAAAGGCGACGAGGCCTTGAAAGGGCTGGAGTGCATGAACCGCATCTGTGGCATCAAGCCTACGGACAAGTTTATGGCGGAAAGAAAAGAAATGACCGCTCTGGCCGCGATGAAGCAAGGAGGATGGGCCGCTGCCGAGCAGGGCAAGGCCGATTACAAAGACATCATCCGCGACAAGGACCAAGCCGTCAAGCAGGAACAGGAGGGCTCTACCTTTCGCACAAGCGCGGACATGGAGATGCAGATCAAGAGCCTGCAACAACTGGTGGATGGGCGAGATTCCGGCGCAAATCGTCAGAAGCTGGCAGAGGCGTACCGCCAGGCAGGCCGCGACGAAGAGGCCATTGTCGAGTACGAGAAGGCGCTGGAGATGCTCGATGGGTTCGACCCAGGCTTGTACAACCACGTCACCGAATGCAAAGGCAAGGTCATCGACAAGGAAATTACGAGCTGGAAAGAAGCCTTGGCCAACGAAGTGGCAACCGAAGCGGAAGCCATCGAGAATATCAAGGCTTGGGAAGACGAACGGCTGACCATCATGCTGGACCGCTGGGGCGAGCTGGTCAAACGGCTGCCGAGTGAAGTCAAGGGCCGCGATACGCTCGCGCACTATCAATTCGAGGCAGGAGAGTACGACCTCGCCCTCGCAAACTTCCAGATGGTGAAGAAAAATCCGGCATTACGCCAGCAGGCCAGTCTCACGATTGGGCGCTGCCTCTCGTTCCAAGGCAAGCACGATCTGGCCATTGTCGAGCTGGAGGGCGCCTTAGAAGGAATGCACAACATGGACGGCATCAAGAAGAGCACGTTGTACCAGCTCGCCGAAGAGTACAAGGTCAGGGGCGATCAGGAAAAGGCAGACAGCTACTTCAAAGAAGTCTATTCAGCCGACATCGGGTTTCGTGATGTCTCCGAGATCGTCGAAAAGATCTACTCTCGCGAGAGCAGCGGCAAAGAAGAAGTTGACTAATTGGAGACTGACCCGTGCGGGGGCCAGCCCATGGACACCCTAACGGACACACTTTGCCGGCCATTGCGCGACCTCCGTGTTTCACTGATCGATGCCTGCAATCTGCGCTGTCGCTATTGCATGCCCACCGAACAATTCAGCCCCGACCACCGCTTTCTGCGACCGGCTGAACGTCTCTCAGACGAAGAAGTGCTGCGCTTCATCCGTATTTTTGTGGAATGTGGAGTTAGCAAAATCAGACTGACCGGTGGCGAACCGCTGCTGCGCCCGGGCGTCGCCCAGCTCATTGGCCGCATTCGCGAGATTCCCGGGATTACGGACATCGCACTGACCACTAACGGCGTGCACCTTGCTAAGTTCGCAGCGGCGCTGCGCGAGGCTGGCGTGGATCGCCTGACGATCAGCCTGGATGCGGTTAACCGGGCCACGCTAGCCCGGCTAGCCGGGCGAGCAGTGGACCCAAAGGCCATTCTGGACGGTGCAATTGCGGCCCGCGACGTGGGCTTCCAGCAAACCAAGATCAATATGGTGGCCATGCGCGGCTGGAATGAAGATCACATCCTACCGCTGGCCGAGCTAGGACGTGAACACGACTTCATCGTGCGTTTCATTGAGTACATGGACGTGGGCACCATGAATCAGTGGCAGCGGGAGGACGTCATCCCCGCGCGCGAGATTCATGACCTGATTCACGAGCGATATCCACTCGAGCCCGCAGACCCGCTCTACCGGGGCGAAGTGGCCCGGCGCTACCGCTATCTGGATGGCGGCGGCGAGATTGGGCTGATCTCATCTGTGACCGAGCCCTTCTGCCATGAATGCAGCCGCGCCAGAATCAGCGCTGACGGCTTCCTGTTTACCTGCCTGTTCGGCACCTCTGGGCTTGATCTGCGCACGTTGATGCTGGCCGGGGCCGATGATAGCGAACTCCGCAAAACAGTAGAGTCGCACTGGCAGGCACGGACCGATCGCTATTCAGCAGACCGCCTGCAGTTGAAGGGCCAGACCACCGGCAAGGTGGAGATGTACCATATCGGCGGTTGAAAGTTACGAAACACGTTGACAGACCCCTGCCATGTGTTTATCATACCCGGCCTGCAGTCGCAGATCGAGTACCAGAGTGGCGGAACTGGCAGACGCGCTAGGTTCAGGTCCTAGTTCCCGTAACCGGGAGTGGGGGTTCGAATCCCCCCTCTGGTACCACCCCTTTTTTTAGCGGGATGTGGTATCAAGTTTCGCTTTCATCGATAGTCGATTGGTGAAGAAGAGATCGCCGAAGTGTGCGATAGCATTCGCAGCGGCTGGCTGACCTCCGGCCCTAAAGTCCGCGCCTTCGAACAATCATTCGCAAACTACGTAGGTGCTAACTTCCCAGTTGCGGTCAACTCTTGTGCTGCAGCCATGCATCTGGCGCTTGAAGCCCACGGGATTGGTCCCAAAGATGCGGTGGTCACCTCCGACTACACCTTCACCGCCTCGGCCGAAGTGATTCGCTATCTCGGTGCCACCCCGGTGTTCGTCGATATCAACCCGGTGATGCTCACTCTTTCCCCCGCGGCCCTGGCCCGCGCCCTGGCCGAGAATCCCCGTATTCGCGCGGTGATCCCCGTTCATACCGCCGGCCATCCCTGTGACATGGCTGGCTTGCGAGAAGCGATTGCGGGCCGGGATGTGGTCCTCATCGAAGACGCCGCACATTCCCTGCCCAGCGAGCTCTCAGGCCAACGCATCGGCGCGGCCAGCGATGGCTGCTGTTTCAGCTTCTACGTCACCAAGACGCTCTGTACCGAGGAAGGCAGTATGCTGACCACGGATTCTGTGGAGATCGCAGCCCGCGCCCGCACGATGCGCTTGCATGGGATCGATGCGGATGTCTTCGCCTGGGAGGACAGCGAACGACCGCTCCGGACTTTAAATACAACATGACCGATCTGGCGGCCGCGATCGGTCTGCACCAGCTGCGGCGTCAGGACGAGTTTTGCGAACTGCGCAGCAGGACCGCCGCGCGGTATGACAGCTTGCTTGCTAACTGCCCCGTTACCCCTCCCCACGGTAAGCACTGGCTGCAAGCACGCGTGGCACCTGTACATCTTGCAGCTCCAGCTGGAGCACCTAACTTGCGATCGCGATGAGATCAGTCGTCGTCTCGGCGCCGCCGGGGTGGCCCACAGCGAGCATTTCATTCCCTTGCACCGTCAGCCATACTGGCGTGTCCGCTCTGCGCTCACGCCCGCGCACTTTCCGGTCTCGGAGCAAGCCTTTCAGTAGCCGAGGTTTTGCGGATTTCGCAAAAACGCGCCTGATGCAACGCGCCTTTGATCTGCTGACTTCCGGATGCCCGCTGCTGCTGATTTGGCCGCTGCTGGCTCTGCTGGCGCTTTGGGTTCGGCTGGATTTAACCGGGCCAGTGTCGTTCGTGCAGGAGCGCGTGGGCCGAAATGGTGAGCTATTCAAAATTTTGAAGTTTCGGACCATGCAGACCGATGCCGAACAGAGTGGCCCTACAGGCGCAATACGTTGCCGAGCGCACGATCTGGCAAGATTGTGTCGTGATCCTCCGGACGCTGGTGCTGATTGTGCGGAGTTCGCAAACCCCGTCTTCGTGATCGCTGTCAGCCGGCGAGGGTTTGGATGATGGTCTCGCGGACAGTCGCTTCCTTGGCGTCGATCACTCGGCAGCGGGTCTTGGCTCCCTTCAGCTGATCAAGAATCGGGTGGGTGGCCGGTGCGTCGGGATTGGCGCGGGCGATTGCATCGGGGAACTTGGCGGGATGCGCTGTTGCCAGGCAGAGGCTCGGGCCGGAACCGGCGAGTTGCTGCGCGGCGGCGACGCCGACTGCGGTGTGTGGATCGAGCACATAGCCATGATTCTGGTAGCAGGCGGCGATGGTGGCAAGCGTCTGCTCAGTGTTGATGGCGGCCGCTTGAAAGCCGCTGTCGACACCGTCGGGGCCAAAGGGCACGGACAGGGATGCGGAGTTCGCAAACTCGTCCATGAGCGCGCACACCTTGGTGGCGTCGCTGCCACAGTGATAGAATAAATAGCGCTCGAAATTACTGGCGACCTGGATATCCATCGAGGGGCTGAGCGTGGGGGCGACCGTGCCGCGTGAGTAGGTGCCGGTGGTGAAGAAGCGGCTGAGGATGTCATTCTCGTTGGTGGCGACGATCAGGCTAGAGATCGGCGCGCCCATCCGTCGGGCGATGTAGCCAGCGAAGATGTCACCGAAGTTACCGGTGGGGACGGAGACAGTCACGGACTCCCCGCCTTCGCGTTCAAGGACGCGATAGCAACCGTAGAAATAATAGACGACTTGGGCGAGGACGCGGGCCCAGTTTACGGAGTTGATGGCTCCCAGTTGATAGTCGCGCTTGAAATCGAGGTCGCGAAATAGCGACTTCATGATGCTCTGGCCATCGTCGAAGGTGCCGCGGATGGCGAGGTTGTGAACATTCTCATCGAGCACGGAGGTCATCTGCAGCTCTTGCAGCGGACTGACGCGCTGGTGTGGATGCATGATGAAGATCTCGATGTTCTGGCGGCCACGCAGGCCTTGAATGGCCGCACTGCCGGTATCGCCGCTGGTCGCGCCGAGCACGGTCAACTTCTCGTTGCGTTCGCTCAGGATGTACTCAAAGACGGGCCCGAGAAACTGCAGGGCGATGTCTTTGAAGGCGAGGGTAGGGCCGTGGAATAGTTCGAGGATGTTGGTGCGGCCGAGCGGCACGACCGGGGCAACTTCGTCATGGCGAAAAGAGGAGTAGGCACTATTCACCAGCTGCATCAGGTCGCGAGATGGGATGTCATCGATAAAGAGGCTGAAGACTTCGTGAGCCAGTGCCGGATAGGCGAGGCTGCGCCACTCGGCCAGTCGGTTCCGCACGTCCGGGATTGTCTCCGGAAGAAGTAGGCCGCCGTCGGTGGCTAGCCCCATCATCACTGCGTCCTTAAAGGAAACGGGCGCGGTCTGGCCCCGTGTACTGATGTATCTCATGGCAAAAACTTGAACTGAGGGCCTGGTGCGTAAAACAAGAACCGTACGTCGATGCGAACAGTCGGCAACGACTGGTGTCAACGTTGAGTGATCGGCCCTCAAGCGCGCAGGCAAGTATCACTGTCCCTTGCCCCTGCCCCCAGGCAAGGTTGACTCTTGACTTTCGACTCTTGACTCTTGGGCTGACTGGCTGACTCGCTGACTGTCGCTGGGTCAAAGAGTCATCTCGTCAAGAGTCAAGAGTCAGGCCGCTGCCAGAGAGCCGATCGGAGCTGAGCGATTTGCCTGTTATCGGGACGCGGGTATCGTACTAGGCTCGACTACGCATTATATTATCTGCGATCCGAATTTCCAAGGTGCAACGATGTCCAGCACAACCCCAGCAATCACAATAACCGAAAATGCCCGCCAGCGCCTGCTGGATGCTGGGCTACAGGAAGGCGGTTACCTGCGTATTAAAGTAATTTCTGGAGGCTGTTCCGGCCATACCTTCGACGCCACGATTGAAGCCGAGATGAGTGATGGCGATGTAATTGTGCTCGATCATGACAACTTGCGCATCATCACTGATCCAAAAAGTTCGCTATTCATCAATGGCCTCGATATCGACTACTCGAACGATCTGATTCAGGCCGGGTTTCGGCTGACGAATGGGAACGCGAGTGAGTCCTGTGGCTGCGGTGCAAGCTTTGCAATGTAACGAAGGTGCCTAATGGCTGTTGAACCTGTATCTATTCTCGGCGGCAAGTCCGTCTACTGTATTAATGAAGGCCAACTGAAGGATGCCTGCGCGCTGGCCCAGGAAGGCGAGGCTGGCGAGCGCATCCAAGCGGAGCTGGCCCGGATTGGTGAAAACCTGAGCCGCAACGAGCAGGCCGCGTTGGCGTTTATGATCATTGAAAACCTGCGAAACTCCGCCTGATGAGTACGCCACCACTTGAGATCAATCTCGAGATTACGCCGAATCCCAATGCGCTGAAGTACGCGCTGAATCGTCGGATTCTATTGACTGGGGCTGAGTACTACGCGACTGAGGCTGAGGCCGAGGAGTATTCGCCGCTGGCAGCCCGGCTGTTCCATCTTGGCGATATTCAGGCTGTGATGCTTGGTGGGGACTTCGTCTCGGTCACGATTGCCGGGATGGACCGGGTGCGCGAATTAAATGAAGAGATTATCGCCAACATCCGCGCCCACATTGAGGGCGGTGGTGAGATCTGCTCGCCGCGTGATGAGGCCGACCTAGCCGCGAACGAATCCGAGGATTCGGCGCTGGTGCGCAAGATCATCAACGAGGAAGTGCGTCCGGCTGTGGCGATGGACGGTGGCGATATCGTGTTCTACCGGCTAGACGAAGATGTGGTTTACGTGCACATGCACGGGGCCTGCGCCGGTTGCCCAAGCTCGACGATGACGTTGAAGGCTGGGATTCTCAATCGCCTGCAGCAGGATATCCCCACGATTCGGGACGTTGAGCCGATCGCCTGACAGCCTGCCGCGCGAAGAGGGAATAGGAAAATATTAAGGGGGTAAAAAATTGGGAGGGGGATCACGCCAGCCTTTTGTCTTCATTTTTTACCCTTAAATATTTTACCTATTCCTTCTTCTCCGTGCTTAGCGCTGGCCTAGCCTGAGCGGCTCAATCGTGATTGTAGCCGACCGATCCTGCGGATAGAACAGCAAAAACAGTCGCTCGGCCGTGCGTGTTCCGTCAATCGATGCGGTGAATTGCCAGGCCGTTACGGCTGATTTGAGCCGTAGCGTGCGCAGTTCAAACACCAGCTCATTTCGTCCAGGCCGCACAAAGAGTGGCTCGCTCTCCAGGTATTCATCGCCAAACTGGAAGGCCATGGCCAGGCGACTGCCACTGGCCATCTGCGCTTGCAGCGGGACGATCCAGGTCTGGCCCGGGTGTACCTCGGTGTCGGTCTGCGCCGCCATCACGATCTTTTCCGATGCGCCCGCCGTCTGCTCCAGAGCGAAGCGAAACCTGACGCCGCCGTCCCGCTGCTCGACAAGCTCACTGGGCAGAATATCCGTCCACCCTTCCGGCAAGGCCCACTCAGTCACCGCGAGCTCCTCCGTGGCGACTTCCTGCGCCCGTTTCAAGTGATCCTGGCGTTCTTGTGCCAGGTCTCGCCCGCGCAGCCCCAGCGTCTCGGTCGCGCCGTGCGCCAGAAAACTGGTCACGATATTGATGCCCATCTGCACCGACCCTTCCTGCATTTCCCGGGGCGATAGGTCCGTCAACGACGGCATCAGCGGATGCGTCCTCGGGTCGATTTCAAGCCCGTCTCCGTAGTCATTGCGGGTGTAGACCACGCGCCAGCGGCCATCCAGTTGCACGCCCTCTAGATAGTCGAGGCGGTACTTATCTCCCGGCGGGACCCGATATCCCAGGAAGCCCGTGCTCAGATCGTACGGCGCCGCGAAGAGTGGCGCAGTCAGCGGAATTTTGGCCAGCCGCTTTCCCGGCAACACCTGTGCGAGCGCCTCGCGGACTGCGCCGTCGAATGCTTCGCTGTCCAGTGCCGACGAATCGTTGATCCACAGGCATCCGCCTTGGGCGAGATACTCGGCCAGCCGGGTGACCTCCGTTGCGGACATCGCAAATGGGTCGTGCCCCGACATAAACAAGAACGGGGCCTCGGTGAGTTCCTGATCATCCGTGCGGATCGCCCGGCTTCCGTAGGGCAGCAGACTGCCCAACCGTTGCTCAAACTGATGAGCCAGATGCAGCATTGCCGTGGCGTCGCAGTCCCAATCGCCGCCATACTCCAGAACCGGCAGCGTGCGTTGCCACTGGCTCGAGATCGCGTGCTGCGCATCTGCTCCCGCAGTGCCGCCTGGCCGCACCAGCGCCGCAGCCGCGGAGAGGGCAGTGCTCGCTGCCGGAATCGTCACTGCGCCCACTGGGGCGTCATCAATGATCATGCGTCGTCTGCCCACCAGCTCTGGCCCGGGCCTTGTAACTTCGGCGGTGCGCTTGGCCGTGGGCGCTGCAGCCTGGCTGGCGAGGGCCGCCAAGTCGATGGCTTCACGTGTGGCGGCGCTGCGGAGTGAGCCGCTGGCACTGATGGGTGCCCGCGCCGGTGCGAACTCCGCAACTTCTTGTCCAGGACTGGCTGACTGGCGCGAGGCGCGCTCGCCCGCCAGTGCTTGCCCCATCGCTTGGGCGGTGCGCTTGGCCGTGGGCGCTGCAGGATCGCTGGCGACGGCCGCCACCGCGACCGCTTCGCGTTCGGCGTGGGCACTGCGGAGCGTGCCGTTGCCACTGATGGGCGCGCGTGCCGGTGCGAACTCCGCAACTTCCTGTCCTGGGCTGGCTGACTGGCGTGAGGCACGCTCGCCCGCCAGTGCTTGCCCCATCGCTTGGGAGGTGCGCTTGGCCGTGGGCGCTGCTGCCTGGCTGGCGACGGCGGCCACATCGGCGGCTTCGCGTGTGGTGGCTGCGCTGCGGAGCGTGCCGATGACGCCAATCGGCGCGCGCGCTGGTGCGAACTCCGCAACTCCTTGTCCAGAGCTGGCTGACTGGCGTGAGGCGCGCTCGCCCGCCAGTGCTTGCCCCATCGCTCGGGCGTTGCGCCTGGCGGTGGGGGCCTCAGCCTGGCTGGCTACCGCGGCGACATCGACGGCTTCACGTGTGGTAGCTGCGCTGCGGAGCGTGGCGATGGCACTGACGGGGGACCGCGCCGGTGCGAACTCCGCAACTCCTTGTCCAGAGCTGGCTGACTGACGTGAGGCACGCTCGCCCGCTAGTGCTTGCCCCATCGCCTGGGCGGTGTGCTTGGCTACGGGCGCGGCAGCCTCGCTGGCGACGGCCGCCACAGCGACCGCCTCGCGTGCGGCGTGGGCACTACGGAGTGTGCCGCTGGCGCCAATGGGGGACCGTGCCGGTGCGAACTCCGCAACTTCCTGTCCCGGGCTGGCGGACTGGCGTGAGGCGCGCTCGCCTGCCAGCGCCTGGACGGCCCCTTCAGTCGCCTGGCGACGCCCGGTCTCGGCCGCGGCTTCGCGGACGTCCTGCGGTTGCTCGTGCGCGCGGCCGACGGTTCCGATTGCGATCTCCGCAACTGCTGCGGAGTTCGCAGTCGCCCGTTCCGGGCCAAGCGCCTGCTCGGCGCTGTGGGCAGTTGCCTCGCGGGCCAGCTTGCCGCCCTCGGGGGCTGCGCGCTCGCTGCTTTCGGCATGACGCAGCGCAACGCTGGCGGTGCTCTCTGCCGGAGCGACCTGCGCTGCCGGACGGCTCAGTTCTGGCACTCGAACTTGCGGCTCGGCCACGGTCGCCAGCGGCGTTGGGGTTGCCTCGAGAGACTGGCTCTCGTCCATCATTTCTTCCGCGCGCTCCCGTGCTTCGGCCGCCGTGGGTTGCTGCTCCGCCAGCGCCTTGTGCACCGGCGCCGCGGTCGCGGCCTCGGTCGATTGGTCTGCTGGTTCCACCGGCTCGTGGGCCAATTCAGGGGCGATCGCCTCTGGCTGCTCGTCCGTTTCCTGCTGCGCTTGTTCTGGCTCGGCTGGCGTGGATTCATCGACCACTTCGCGCTCCACCGGCTGCGGGGCCTCGGGCTCTGCGACCGCCGCACTCTCGGTGGTTGCGATCTCGGCACTCACCTCCTGCTCGACGATCTCTTTGCCGGCGGTGACCGTCATGATGGTCACGATTTCCTCGGTCGGCTCTTCGCGGGGCGAGGATTTAGGCAGCACGACAAACAGGAGTAATGCATGCACTGCCACGGAGGCCAGCACGAAGCGCGCGCGTTCATTGCCGCGAACCGCATGGATTAGCAGCGCGAGCAGGGCCAGAACGATCAGCAGCCAGGCCAGCCACCAGAGTACGTTCCAGCCGCTGTCTGCGGCCTTGGCCTCCGCCAGCGGCGGCGCGGCTACGCGTGTTTGCCGCGAGACCTCGACCGAGAGCGGAACACGCACTGGCATCAGTCCATCTGCCTGGGCGACAATCTCGGTCGCCAGCTGTTCGCTCGGCAACGGGCGTTCCAAGCGCCAGACAAACGGCGTGGTCTGCCAATCTGCTGTTGTGGCTAGGCTGGCGGTCTCGAACTCCAGGCCTGCGGCCGGAGAGCGAAGCGACGCCGCGGCGGCTCCCTCCGGATCTAGTCGCAGCTCGGCGATGCCCGCGACCCGCACTTCGTGTTCGCCCTCGGCCACTGTGACCGCACTTAGCCGCAGCAGAAGTTGCGGAGTTCGCACTTCGCCGTGAAACGGAACCTGCCAGGATTTTCCCGCGAAGTTGATCGATACCGTCCCTTCAAATGGCCCGGCCTCGGTCTTCTCGGTGGCGGCAATGAGGGAGAGCCGGCTCGTGGCAGTGCCCGCCAGATCGCCCTCCGCGCGCACCGTCACGTGCGGCGGGGGCTGGATGGAGAGCGTGGCCGCGTCGCCTGCGCTACCTCCGTACAACTGAATCTCGAGGTCTGCCTTTTGTGGCACGCCCGCGTAAAGCGGGGCGAAGGTGACCACCTTGGGCTCGGCCAGCATGCTCGCTTCCAAACCGGCTGCGGTGGCATCGAGCGCCAGCTTTGCCGGCGCAATGTCGCCAGCGACCGCTCGCTCGGCCAGCCGGGCCGGGCGGAAACTGCGGGCTCTGGGCCCGCCGCTCGCTGCTGCCGGCCCTGTTACGACCGGGCGCACTGCACCTTGCAGCGAGATTAGATCGGTTCGCACCAGCGGTTGGTCGTCCAAGGCTGCTTTTGCGGAGAGCGCAAACCGCTGCATACGGGCCTGCTGCGTGGGCGAGAAGCGCATCAGGCCAGGGACGGGCGTAGGGAGTGGGGGCAACGTGGAGTCGTGGGATAGTGCCGTCGCCACGATGGTGGCCGTGCCGTCGAAATCACCGCGCAGCCAGGCGCAGAAGCCATCGGCCAGCGTGACCACCCGCAGCGTGATATCGGTGGAGGCAATGAGTTCGTAGGTTGGGGCCTCGCCCGGCCCTGGTGAGAGCGTGTTGCGGCCGCGTTGAAATGTGGTGAGATTCTCAGCACCATTGAGTCGCGGGGCACCGCCGCTGACCTGCAGCAGCGGCTGGCGCATACTGTCGTCGAGCCACAGTTCCGTCTCTGCCGCGAGGAAGCCGCGTGCTGCGACTTGGCGGCGATCGATGCGATGAAAAACATCCCGAAACAGCGCGGGCAAGGCGTCGGCATCGGGTGCCTGCACATGCATGCCGCCGGTCTTTTTCGCAATCCGGGCCATCAGCGATTGGTCGACTTCTGCGCTTAGGCCGATGGTGAATACCGGGGTCTCGCGCAGGCTCTCGTGGGCCTCGCGGTAGGCGCGATGGGGGCGCCCGTCTGAGAACAGCAGAATTGCCCGGCGGTTGCCGGTTTCCAGGCCGTCGAGCATGCGCGCTGCCGCGGCAAGCGGCAGGTCGAAGTCGGTCGAGCCGCGTGGGCGGAGCGCCCGCACCATGCTCGCGACATCTGGGCAGTCCTGCGGCGCTACCGGCACTTGGATGACTTCTGGCTCATCGCGAAAGCTCACCACCCCGACGTGCTGGATCCGGCGGCTCTGCCGCGCCAGGTTCAGGAACTCCTGCAGCGCCCGCAGTCTTGTGTTGTCGGGGTCGTGCTTGCGCATGCTGTGTGAGCTGTCGATGAGAGCGACCAAGTCATAGCGTTCTTTGCGAAACTCGTGCTCTGCTGTTATTGGCACGGATTTCCCGGCGGCCAGCAGCGAGACTGGGAAGGTCCCAGATTTGCGGAGTTCGCAACGCGCTACGATCAAGCGGCGGCCGTTACGCTCGCTCAGGATCGCTGCTGGAAAGCGTTGAGGCAGCTCAGAGCCGACGATCAACTCGCCAGCCTCGAGGGCGGCCACGGCGGCGGGTGCCTGGGCTTCGAACCAGAAGGTTTCGCTGGCTGAGACCGTGGCCACTAACAGTACGGTAAGGAGAATGCGCATATTCATGCGTAGTGTACGGTGGCCGGTCTATAACGCGATTGCGATAACTGCTGGGTATACACTGTCGCCAAGCCGCAGGCATCCTTCCCCGCGGATTCGCAATCACGCAGAGAGGAGCGGAGCACAGCAATGGTGAACACGGTCGGGGAGGCAGCACAGAATATGGCGTGGGGGGAGCTTGGAAAGGTTCTCGCCCCTGGCAGCCTGCGACCGCCATTTTCCCCGCACTTTCGGGGCACGATTGGGGCAATTCTGACAACAATGGAATCTGTCTGAAAACTTGCCTCACTTATCCGTCAGGATACGGCGCATCCGGGCTTTCTGTTTTCTATCCCAAATTTTTCCCTTGTCCTTGCCCAGATCTATGGTAATCGTGTAGCACGCGCAGGGGAAGAAATCAGGTAGGTTGAAGACTAATGAACGCAGAAAGCTGGTTTTGCTCGCGAAGATTCACGCTGATCGAGTTGCTTGTTGTCATCGCAATTATCGCTATTTTGGCGAGTCTGCTGTTGCCAGCGATGGCCAAGAGCCGCGAGAAAGCGCGGTTGGCCTCTTGTACCAATAACATCCGCCAGATTGGCCTGGGCACGATGATGTACTCCTCCGAGCATAATGAATGGTTTATGACCAACGATGACAGCTCCGGCACGGGATCTTGGGATTATAAGCTCTCGGACTACGATGGGCGGGGCACGCTGCCTTCAAGGGGAGAGACTTTGCCCGCTGATGGCGCCTACAGTGGAATCTACAGCTGTCCATCTGATGGTTTTATACCGACGGCGACCACCCAATACAACCGCTCCTATTCAGTGAACCTCTATCGAGAGAATGCCGCCGCCTACCAAGGAATGATTGGCAGCGCATCGATTAGCAGCCCTACGCAATCCCGCGCGGTCAGCGAGGTCCTCCAACCCTCCGACGTGATGTTCTTTGCAGACTACCATCAAGTCAATAATAAAATCAACACCAACGATGACTTCAGCGGTTTGTCCTGGGATCAACTCAACCCCGCCAGCGGTTCGGCTTCATCCGCAAGCAACAAGTTCTTTCCACACAAACCGGCTCATTGCAATGTTCTGCTTGTGGACGGGCATGCCGACCTAATCGATCGCGGAACTCTCACGGTTAGCCAATCTAGCGGGCTTTTTGAATCAAGGCCAAATAACACAATGATGGACGCCGATGCGCCATAACTAGCCGCTGCCCCCAAGTGATTCTGCACGGTTAGTTGCCGTGTCAGAAAACTCAAATCAGCCGCAGGTGAGGAGGACCAGACGCTCATAGACGGTCTGGCCGCCGTGGTGGAGGCAATCGTGGCTCAGGGCGCAGCCGTGATCATTGGCGATCTGGATGCGTATCCCAGTGGTTGCGGAGTCCGCAAGCCAGGGTGCTATCTCGCGCTCGAAAAGGGCGCGGAGGGTGCCGGACAGGCCTTTAAGGAGGCGGTGCGGAGTTCGCAAATCCGGCAGTAGGTCACTGAGCGATTGGGCTTCGCCGCCGGGGATGTGGTGGTAGGCAATGCCATGCGTGGCATAGAATTCGGTCGGGTCCTGATCGGTCCCGAGGCGCTGACCCAGGCCGGCGGTGGTTGCGGTGGGCCCTGGCAGGCGGGCAATGCGCAGCTCGCCGGGAGGTAGATCAGTGATCGCGAGCCAGACGTCTACGGGCACAGCATTGAGGATCAGCAGCACATCTGCGGAGGTTCTTCGTTATTCTTGTTGAGCATGTGCCGGACATGACAAACGCAGCATGCCGAATGGCAACGAAGTCAATGGGGCTGTCGTGCTTTGCATTGCTGCTGGCCTGGCCGAGCCTGTACGCTGAGGCAGGTGTACAGCAAGACGCGGACTAAAGCCATGGCTTTATGACCCAGTTGTTTGTGATGTTCGCAGTCTGGGATCATCAGTCACGCCCGGTGTCAGGGGCGGGGCACTGGTGGGCTTTGTCCGCGGCGTTGGTCGGGGCAGGGCTGATCGTGCTGGGCGAGTGGTATGCCCTCGCGCAGCGATCTCTCGGCCTATTGCTGTTTCAGAATCCAGGTTGAATTCGTTCGCCCATCAAGTGGTACGTTGTAGGTCATGCGGTAGGTGTTGGTGGTGAGATCGTGGTCGGTCTGCCAAAAGTCGTTGCCACGTACAGACTGGTCGAGCTTGGTCTCGCCGTTAGCGGCCTTGTCATACAGTGCGTAGCCGTCGGGCGACGCTAGCCCTTCGAACTGAATGGGAACATAGCCGATACCACCCGTGATGGTAACCTGCACGATGTCTGCGGTCGCCCGCACCATGATCGGGAACTGCTGAAGGAGTTCGCCGCCGACCACGTCGATGTCCAGATTGTTTCCGCTGACTTCCCGATAGGTGGTCCGCCACGATTGCGGATGCTGCGCGAGATGTTCGCGATAGGCCTCGTTGGAGCCGCCGTAGCGGTCGGCATTGCGGTGTAGATGGAGCCATTGGGTATCGAGCAGTACGCGGTCCCCGGGCTGGTAGCTCTTAACGACCGGAGGCGGTACGAGGAGCGTTTCGAGCGTGGCTTCGTTGCCAATCCGCTTCTCGATTTTGACCTGGAAGTGGGGATTGGGATAGTCCGTGCTGCCGAAAGTGGCGTGGTAGTCCCGTATGACCCAGGAGATGTAGCCGATAGCCCAATCGCGTCCCGCCATGTCGGCGTCCCGCCGGGTTCGTCCCGGGAAGGCTACCCACCATGGGCCGGGGCCGGTGATTTCCGTAGGTGGAATTAGCAGGTCGCCTCTCTTAGTCTTCCCTGCGATGCGTTTCTCGGCGATCAGGCCATTGGCATTGCCGTAGGCGACGGTGGTGTCGAAGCAATCGGCGTGCTTTTTCATCAGATACGAGTTTTTCGTGCTGACTTTCTGTTGAAACTGGTACTCGAGTTTCTGGAAGGTGCGGGCGTAGTCGTTGGTGCGCGGGGTCTGAACGCGGGCGCTGAGCAGGGCTTTTCCGTCGGCCCCATAGGTGCCTTGGTAGAGTACGTCGGTGAGACATGGGCCGTGTGAGAGGTAGGCGGCTTTCATGCCAGCGTTAGGGATCTTATGGTTCCCGTGATAGAGGCCGAGCCAATCGCCGCCCCAGCCGACATCGGACCAGGTCCATGGATTGCCGTCTTTACCATTCCGAGCCAATGGCAGGCGGATGTCACAAACCGCGACCTCTGTCGGACTCATGTCGATATCAAAGGTGATGGATTCACCACCGGATGAGAGGGCCAGCTGGTCCCAGCGGCCGTTGCCGCCCCAGCCGACCAAGGAAAGCTGTGCATGACTTGCAGTGGGTAGGTTGCCGTAGAAGGTGTACGGGACGCGCAAGCGATATCGGTTTGCGCCCTTTTTGAGTGGGAGCAGGGTGAAGGCGCGCAGGCCGTTGCCCATGGGAGGATCGTGCCAGTTCTTGCTGAGCTGTACGGGAATGCCCGATGGCGTGCCATCCGGGTGGCAGAGGATCGGGACCATGGCGGTGTCGTTTGCCGATTCATACATGCGCAGGAGAAACGGGAGGGGGCGGGTCGCGTCGTCAGCGCAATCGAGCTGGATGTTGAATTCGTCGTAGTTTGTGATCTTGATGTAGCCAACCTCGAAGCGGCGCTCAAGATCTATGATGTCCGCGACATAGCAGTTTGAGGTGGCATCGAATCGAATGGGAAAGGTCTGGCCGCCCGGGGTGGTGACGGTCCCAGAAACCTGGCGGTCGCTGGCACAGCTGGCGTCGAGATCACAAGTAAGGGTGAGCTGCTTGGGCTGCCCAGCCTCCCAGGCACCGTCAATGGGCTGGGATGCCTTCCATTCACGCTCGGCCGTCTTGAAACGCAGGTTTACCTGGGCGTTGGTCCATGATGGCACCTTGAACTCAGCGCCGCTGTCGAAGTTTCTTTCGAAGAGAAGCCCCTGCTTGTCGGGAATTATGCCGGGGGCGCGGAGATGGGCTTTCAGCTCGTCCTGCGAGAGTACCCGGTTCCAGATACGGAGCTGATCATACAGCCCGTGAATGACCGCCAGCTCGCCATCGGCACGCTGCCCTATGCGCAGGGCGCCGGTGCCTGGGGTGCGTGGTGCGCCCAGCTTCTTGGAGCCATGACGTTCGCCATCCACATAAAACTCCATAGTTGTGCCGTCATAGGCAATGGCGTAGTGATACCAGCGGCCGGGCTTAAGCGGGCCGTATTGGGGAATTCGAACTTGGTTCAGCTGGCCGCCAGCGTTGTTCATGACAGCGGCCACCATTCCGTTGTTATACACGAGCCCGAAGTTTCCCTGGCCCCATTCATTGTCATTTTTGCAGAGCATCCAGCCGTTCATATTGCGCTCCAGACCCTTCGGCATTTGCATCCAGATCTCAGCGGTGAACGTGGCTGGATCCAGTTCGGGGCTGTGTGGAATCTGCAACGGGGTGTTGATGATGCAGTGGCCGTTCCCGCTGGCGCCCCGATCTGGCCCATCTGCGAACTGTAACGCGGGCTCAAGTTCCGTGGTCAGAGTCAGACTCCCGGGCCAGGCGACGAGGTCGAGCTTGCCAAAGCAGGCGAATTGCTTGCCTGTCTCATCGGTAAAAACGAGATCGTGAACGATGTAGTGCTGGGCGAAGCGACCAGACCACCAGAGGTTTGCGTTTTTGAGGCGCTGCACGTCTGTATCCACACCAGCGCGGCAGGTCGTCGCCTGGTAGGTCTTGCCATCGACAACGAGCTCGATCGCTAGCTCGGCTGGTTGTAGCGTGTCGATGCGCGCCCTACCGGCGTTCAGAGCTCCGACGTAGTCGACGCGATCATTGAATAGGCCAAAGCGCGGGCTGGTCAGGTCGTCCATATCCAGCAGGAAGCCGTAGTGTCCGGTCTCGAAGCACAACACGTCTGGGGAGGTGTCTTTCGGGGTCTTTCGCCAGCCATTGGGCCAATAACCATAGGAGAACCGACGGGCAGGTTCGGGGAGTACTGTGGTCGCAGCAGCAGTAGCCTCGTTGACCGTCTCGGTTGCTTCGGGGGCTTGGGCAAGGCATTCTGCGGACACAATGAGTGCCACCAGGGACAACCAAGTCGCAAAGGTTCGAATTCTATTCATGTGAGATCTCTTATGCCTTCCTAAAAAAGGCTACTGATTACCAGTCTTCGTCGGAAACTCGAGAAATTTGGCGGCGCTTCGTTTCGTTTTCCGGCCTCAACCATACTGGGTAACGTGCGCACACCTGCTGCGGTGATGGGAGTAGTTCACTCGTTTTTCGTCGCCTCCAGCAAGCCTTTCTGCTCCAGGAACTGGCCTATTTCATGCGTGATGGCGTCAAGATGTAGACCGGAGCCAAAGCCCTCCTTGATCTAGTTTCGCAATGGAATCCCGGATATTTTGAGCGCTGCGACAAAGCTCTGGCCGTTGCGCTCTTCGCGTCTCGATTCCGGCTTGTCGGTGTAGGCGGCTTCGTCCAGCAGCCCAGACGACGTGGCACGTCACGACTTACCGTTCTTTCCCAACCCGAAAACCAAAACCATCGCAATCAAATGCAACTTATTTCGCCGTCGCATCAGTAGGCCGGGAAGGTCCCGTATTGGCGGAGTTCGCACCGCGATGGGGACGATGTCTTGCGTCGCCGCCTTGAGCGCCTCCACGCATGCGCACCCTACTACCTCCCCTTCTTGAGCATGGTTCGGACATGACAAACGCAGCACGCCGATTGGCAACGAAGACAATAGGGCTGTCGTGCTGTGCATTGCTGCTGGCGTGGCCAAGCCTGTACGCGCTGGGGCAGTTGTACAGCGAGAGCGCGGACTGCAGCCATGGCTTTATGATCCCGCTGTTCGCGATCCCGCTGCTAATGCTATTGGTGGGGGTGCTCACCCGGGCGCTGCGTGCCTTGGTTTCGACAATGGCGGAGCCGCTAATTCGGCTATGCGGGATCAGCATTTTTCGCGAGGTAAATGTGATGCATCTGGCGAATATGTCGCTGGGAGTGGACGATGCCTGCAGCTGAGGCGCTGGATGAATCGCTCGAGCTGCACGGGCTGCCGATGTTTGGTTCGTTTCGTCAAGGAGGAATGCTCGCCGACGACTATGGTGGGTAGATCGCGTGATACCTCGCTATTTTAGGGTGAATTGAAAGTATGGAACAATTTATAACGCTCATGTTTGCTGGCGGTCTGGCTGCTTGGTTACTTCCTGGCTGCGGGCAACCTGCGGAGCCGGCTGCTACGAGCGAGGCGGGAAAAGCACCTGCCGCGACTGCTTTGCCCTATCACCAGGTGATCGAAGCGGAGTCCGCAACGGTGGCTGATGGCGATTTTGCGGAATTCGCAACCCCTGGGGCATCGGCTGGCGCTTGTCTGCGGATTGCGCCGAGTGCGGAGAAAAAGGCGTTTGGCGGATCTGCGGAGTTCGCAATTGAGCTGCCGAAGGCGCAGCAGGTGAGTATCTGGTTTCGGACGAGGTGGGGTGGGACGTGTGCGAATTCGTTCGAGCTGGTGGCACCGGCCGGGCCGCTGCAGTTGATTGGGGAGGATGGAACTTATGGGGCTTGGCACTGGGTCAAAGGATCGCGGCTGCCGCTGGCGGCTGGAAAGAATGTGTTTGTAATGAAACCGCGGGAGCCGGATGTGCAGATTGATCAGATCGTGGTGACCGCCGATGAGGGCTTTGTACCGATGGGAGTGGAGCAATGACAGTACACCGAGACTTGTGCCTGAGCAGTTGGTACATGACGCTCGGGGCGTACACGTTTCCGACGGTGTTCGTGCCGTTGCCAAATGACGCGCGGGCGGCTTTAGCCGTCGGCACCAACGAAGGCTTGGAAGTGATCGACATGAAACACCGGCTGCAACGCGCACTGCGGATGCTGCCGGGCAGTGGCTTTGTGCATGCAGACGGCTGCGCACCGACGGACTCGCCGGTGTTTCAGCGCGATAATGGCGCGGTGAGCACGGGAGATGGGGCCTGGCAGATGCTGATTTCCAGCACTAAGGCGCGGGCAGCCGCAGAGAGCGGGGAGACCGAGCGCCTAGCTATGCATAGCTACCGACGCATGGAGCCAGCACGGGAGTTTCGGCTGTTTATTCATCATCGCCGGCCGGTGGCGATGTCACAGCGAAATTTGGACCGCTACTACGCGAGCTTGGCGAAACGCCGGAATGATTATTGGCGGCAGGCGAGGGATTTTGCTTTGGATATCAGCCACCTGTGGCCGCGCGAGCACTTGGTGGCGGATGTCTATCTCACATCGAGCGGTGACTTCATTATTCTGGACCTGAACCCATGGGGGGCAGAGACGGATCCGCTGCTGTTGCTGGACTGGGATCGGGACTGGTCTGAGGACCTGGGCTTGAAGATTGTGCCAAGACCAGTCAAGTTTACGGGGAACATTCAAGTATCATTCTGATGAAAGACCGCCGAGGTTGTCGCTTCAGATGCGACGGTACACGCCCCAGCAGTAAGAGGTCCCCGATGAGCGAGACAAACCAGACACAGAACAAGAAACGCGAACAGAGTTGGGCAGATAAGCTTGGGCCCGGCGCGATCTGGGCGGCGGTGACCGACATCCCCAGATTCATGACTAGCAAGCACGTCGAAACGAGTAAGAAGCTTGCACTGATCCTGTCTGTCATCTACCTGTTGTCTCCGGTCGATGTGTTGCCGGAGCTTTTTGCGCCGTTTATTGGCTGGATTGATGACGTGGCGTTGGGCGCGTGGATTCTTGGGATGGTCCAGGCGGCGCGGGTACGCGAAATTGAAGAAGATAACTCGCCTGCTGGATCGGACCCTGAGAAGGTGATCGATGTAGAGGCACAACCGGTTCTATGACCGGCCTAATTATGTTGAGGATGATCTGTGTTTGAACTCTTGGAACGGTCCACCGAGCAGCGCCATGCACTCCTGGTGGCCGTCTGCCCCCAGCAGTCTACGGTAGAGCATGCGAACGAAATGCTCGACGAACTTGCCGAGCTTGCCGAAACGTACGGTGCCGAGGCATCGGCACGCCGTGTGATCCGCCTGAGTAAACCTCAGGCGAGGTACCTGATCGGCTCCGGAAATGCGGATTCGATCGTGGAGCAATGTCGAGAGCAGAAACTCGATATGATCATTTTTGACGACGAGCTCTCGCCGTCCCAGCAGCGAAACTGGGAGAAGTTGGCCGAGATCCCGGTGGTCGATCGCCACGAGGTTATTCTGGGAATTTTTGGTCGCCGGGCTCGGACGCGCGAGGCCAAGCTGCAGGTTCAGCTGGCCCAGTCCGAGTACTCTCTGCCACGCTTGAAAAATGCCTGGACACATTTGTCCCGTCAGCAGGGCGGTGTGGGGATTCGCGGCGGCGAAGGTGAGAAGCAGATCGAGCTGGACGGGAGAATGGTCAGGCATCGCATTACGCATCTCAAGCGGGAGCTGGAGGAGCTGAAGAAGCATCGCGCAGAGCAACGCAAGAAGCGCACGCAGCAACCGATTCCCTCGGCAGCAATTGTTGGCTACACGAATGCGGGAAAATCTTCGCTGTTGAACAAGCTGACGCAGGCGGATGCTTTTGTCGAGAATAAGCTGTTCGCGACGCTGGACCCGACGACGCGGCGGCTCGCCCTGCCGAATAATCAGACGTTGCTGTTGACGGACACGGTCGGATTCATCCGCAAGCTGCCGCATGACTTGGTCGAATCGTTTAAGTCGACGCTGGAGTCTGCAGCTGATGCAGAATTTCTGATTCACGTGGTGGATATCACCAGTGCGCATGCCGAAGACCACATCCGGACGACGGAAGAGGTGCTCGAGGAGATTGGCGCGGGTGAGCACTACCGGGTGCTGGTCTTCAACAAGGTGGATGCGATCGAGGATGAGTTTCTGCTGTCGCGCTTTCGTCGGCGTCATCCGGAGGCGTTCTTCATCTCGGTGCATGCGGGGGATGGGCTGGAGGTGCTGGTGGAAGAGCTGGCAGAGGTGTTGGCCCAGAAGATGGGGACCATGGAATTGCGGATTCCGCAAGCGCGCTACGACGTCGTGGCCTCGGTGCATCGCACAAGCCAGGTGCTGAAGGAAACGTATGACGACGATGGCACGGTGCTGCTCGAAGCCGTGGTGCCGGATCGAAGTCGCTACGAATATGCGGAGTTCGTGGCCGGTGACTGACTGGCGCAAGGGGCTGCAGGCAGTGATCATTAGTGACCTGCACCTGGGCTCGCCGCACACGAGAACGGAGCGGATTCTGGCCTTGCTGGACAAGCTGCCGCCGGGCGTGGAGCTGGTCTTGAATGGTGACACGCTGGATCGCTCGTCTGGGGAGATGTCGGACGAGCACCGAGTGGTTTCCGAGAGGCTGTTTGCTGAACGAAAGCTGCGGCCGTTGGTCTGGATCTGCGGAAACCATGATGTGCTGTTTCAGCCACCAGAGCTTGAGGTGCTGGAGACGTATCAGGTGAGCCCTGGCGTGATGGTGGCGCACGGGCACCATTTTCACGGCAGTTGCAAGTGGCTGCGGCCGTTCTTCCGCATTTGCAAAGCGCTCATCTGGCTGCGCACAAGCTGTCATGGCTCCGGCATCCATCCGGCGGCATACGCCAAGCGATGGCCCACATTGTACAGCTGGCTGCGTAAGGAAGTGCGCGACAACGCGCGCAGGTTCGCCAAGGCGCAGGGCTGCGAGGTCATGATCTGCGGGCACGTGCACTTCTCGGAGGATTCGACGGCAGACGGCGTTCGCTATGTCAACTCTGGTGCCTGGACCGAGGACTCGACGCACTGCGTACTGATCTATGAGGACCAGCGAACCGAGTTGGTCGAGGATCCGGACCTGGTGCTGGTCTGATGAGGTGGATAGCAGCCTTGTCCCGGCGCTATGTGCAGCGTCTCTCTACGTTTGCTCTCGTAAACAGCGCAAGCTGAACAACTTGCCGCCTTCTGGAAGCTCGCCGGTGCCATATCGTCGTTGCTTCGCCCGGTCTTCGCCGTACATCTCCGTCGCAACCTGCTGTACGAACAACTTGGAGCCGATTACGGCGCCATCTGTCCAATACCGAACACGACGCGAAGCCACCAACTGGATGGCTGGCTTTCGCTTCGCCTCGTCGTAGGCGGCCTTCACCGTATCACCCGTTGCGTCCTTTCGTGCAGCTTCCATCGTTCGGGCAATATCGGCCCGTAGCTCGTCTGCGACCTCCGCAACACTCCAGTGCCTAGCGCGCTCACCCAGGGAGCACTTGACGTATTTAAAGAACGCCCGTCCAAAGGGGTGCTTTCCTGAGCCGTTCCAGACACCCCAGCTGCAGAATCGATAGTCGGCGGGGTTCTCGACAATTCCGGCACGAACCGAGTTCAATTCGATGTACTTAATGCATGTCCACAACGAAGCTTTTCCATCCAATAGCACGCTTTTGAAGCGATCAGCCCAGAGCCGACCGCGACGTGTGATCTTGCGCGTCCGATTGAACCAGATCGTGAAGCTCTGTTGTAGGTCACGAACCATGCAACTGAAGTCGATCATCCGTGCTCGGATCTCCTCAATATCGGGGACCTCTGCGTCGATCTGGCGTTTGCCCTCGTAGTAGCTGTTATAGCGGCGAACCGCCTCCTCCTCGCTCGGCAACGCACACGGCACATGAATCACTGCGTGCCAATGATTGCTCATTACCGTGTAGCTGACTACCTCCACTGTGTAAAAGCGCTGCACTTTGTGCAGCAGCTTGACGAACATCTCCTGCTCGACAGGTCCGAACGGTCGATCCTGATGCGTGCCCGCCGTCCGATTCATTACGTGGTAGAATGCTCCACCACCTCGGTATTTGATGCGTGCAATTCTCATTCCTTGGGTCTTCCCTATTGACCTTTACTCATTTCCTAAGTTATCCTCATCCCTGACTAAATCCATTCCTATTTTGTAATTAAAACCATGTCCCTTGAAAGTTTGTCCCTTAAAAGTTGCTCATGCCAGAGCGGACCGGATGACCGGATAACTGGTAATATCAGACTAGCGTCTGACGGGTAGGCGACGCATCAGCAGTGAATTTCGAGTGCATACTTGAGAGCGACATCTAAAGCCTGGCGACGATGCTCAGGAAGTGTCGCCACAAATTCAGTCAGGCGCCGCTTGAAGAGAAAAATGAGGAAGTCACAGCGAACGGCGCTTGCATGGGGCAAACCATCTTCTGAACTGAGCACCAGTTCGCTGTGCAGGCCGAGGATTTGGCTGTAAATTGGCGCGCAGAAGACCGTTGAGATGTCCGGATTGGCCGCGATAAAAGTGCGTGAGATGAAGAGATAAAATCCAGGTTTATCGCCACGTTTCGAGATTCGTTCTGATGTGCGATAGATCTCGCCGCGTTTCACAGCTCGGCCTGTTCGACGACCATTGCAAGAGCTTATCGCTCAACCAACTCACGGTTTTCTCTCCAGATTCCCCGCTCTGCGGCTTCGAGTTGACGGGTTTCCGCTGCTTGGAGAAACTCTCGCAATGCCTCCCGGACTAGAGCCGAACGGCTCTTGGATTGCTAACGCTTAATACAGGCATCCAATGCTAGCAGTATTGGCGTTTCAATAGTAATTGCAATGGTTTTCATATTGTAGCTGTATTGACTAATGAGGAGATTTGCAAGGTTTTTACTTGCTTGGGATCCAGGCATCCAGGCATAGGCGGGGCAAAAGCAGGCGCAACCCAATGCGTCGTCCCTACCCCTATTTAGGTGCTCAGCGGGGAGGCGCGCCGGGGAATTGTTGGGGATCGGGTGTGTGCAGTTGCCCGTAGAGGGCTTTGAGGCGGACACGGATGGTCTCGGCGGGGGCAAGCTGATAGGCGCGTTCGAGGACACGACAGGCTTGCTGGTACAGGCCTTGCTGATAGTACATGACGGAGGCGTCGCCGAGGAGGGAGGTGTCGTCGGGGGTAAGGGCAAGGGCTTTCTCGAAGTGAAACCGGGCTTTGGCTGGATCGGGCATGGTCTGGACGTAAACCATGCCGACGCGCCGGTGGCCGATGGAAGCAAAGAGGGGGTTAGGGTGCTCGGTAGTTGCTTTGTGAGCAGCGAGGTAGAGGTCGGTGTTCTTGGCCTCCCAAGCCCTGTCGGCCATGACTTGGAGGTTGTTGCGCGCGTTCTCGCTGGTGGACGTGAAGGCAAAGCAGCGTTTGAAGGCGGCGATGGATTCGGGGTAGCGCTGGTCTTCGTAGTAAGCGTTAGCCAGACCAAACCAGGCTGGGCCATATGCGGGGTAGAGTTCGACGGAGCGTTCGAGGCAGGTATAGGCATCGTCGAGCCAGACGCGCTTCTGGTCTGCAGACTCCGCAGACTCGGCCGCGGCGATGAGTGCGGCTCCGGCGATCATCTGCATGCGGGCGCTATTGGTGGAGACGTGGCGATCGGCCATGGCAAGGGTGAAATCGTCGCGCCAATTGAGGGTGCGGGCAAAGGTGAGGCCGGCGAAGAGGACGGCTACGAGGATGGCAAGGGCGACGCCGAGCTTGCGGTTGTTTGCGGAGTTCGCAGCGAGTATGCGGCTGAGCCCGAGGGCTGCGATCATCGCAAAGCCGAGCGATGGGATGTAGACGAACCGCTCGCTCATAAAGGCGCCGATGGGAAAGACGAGGTTGGAGACGAGAACGAAGGTGAGCGCATAGAAGGCGATGGCACCGGGAATGATTTTTTGGCCCGCGCGCAGGAGGACGATGGCGGTGCCAATGAGGCTGGCGTGGAGGGCGGTGGAGAACAGGGCGCGGAGGTCGCCCAAGTTTAGGATTGGGATGTGGAAGGGGTAGTAGTCGTGGGTAAGCGGATAGGGGAGGACGAGTAGCTTGAGGTAGATGAGCCAGGTGTAGGCGACGGTGGCGAAGCGCTGGCCGGTGGAGGCGTGCAGAAAGGGGTCGTTCATGATGTCTTGGTGCTCGATGCTCTCGGGGATGCCGAGGATAGCGAGGCGCAGGGCGACGTAGGCGATGCTGGCGAGCAGTATCGGAAGGGCGACGCGAATGGCTTCGCCGCGAGTCTTCACGCGGCCGCAAAGGTAGAGCAGGAGGGGGCCGGCAACGACGAACGAAACGGGGGTTTCTTTGGCCAGCAGGGCGAGAAAGAGGACGCAGCCGGAGCCGATGGACCACCAGTGCGAAGATTTGCGGAGTCCGCAAACCGCAAGCGCTAGGGCGGATAGGGCGAGGAGTAGGCAGAGGAGTTCGTCGCGACTTTTGATGTTTGCGACGACTTCGGTGTGAAGTGGGTGAAGGGCAAAGACGGCGGCGGTGAGAAAGGGCCAGGAGCGCCACCAACTGCCGCTCGTCTGGGTGGCGAAGAGCCAGTAGATCAGCAGAATGGTGAGGGCGTAGAGCAGGACGTTACTGGCGTGCTGAAGGTGAGGCAGGGCCGCGGAGTTGCCGAAGAGTTGGGATTCGATGGCGAAGGTTGCGAGGGTGAGGGGGCGGTAGCGCCCACCGGAAACGCGATTGCGCTCGCTGCCAAAGTAGCCGGTGAAGAGTTCGGTGGTGAAGATGTCGGGCAGCCCGGAAAAGCCTTGGGCGGTGAAGGTGTTGCCGGTGATGTAGATCTTGTCGTCCATGGCGTAGCCGAAGGTGACGCTGATCCCATAGAGGGCGAGAGTGCCGAGCACCAGGACAAGACAGGGGACCCGGTGCAGGCGCAGCCACGGCTGGCTAGCTGAGCGCTTGCGTTTTTTCATGGCTGGGGCCGGGCCTTGAGGAAGTGTACGACGGTGTCGCCGTAGCGCTTCTCGCGGAGGACCTGCCAGGGGGAGTTGGCCAGCAGTGGCAGTGGATTGTGGCGGGAGCGCTCTACGACCCAGACGCCATCGCCGAGCCAGATTTGAAAGGGGGGGGCGTTGAGCAGGGTCTGGATCGGGCAGTCGCCGTCGGGAAAGTAGGGGGCGTCGGCGAGGACGATGTCTGGGGTGTTGGCGGGCAGGAGATGGGCGGCGCGGGTGGCATCGCCGACGATAACTCGCCAGTCGATGCGCTCTTGAATGCGAGCGGCGACGTTTTCCAGATTACGCTTGACAAGGTTGGTATATTTTCGGTCCTTCTCAATGGCGATGACGGTGGTGGCACCGCGGCTGAGTGCTTCGGCCCCGAGGGCACCACTGCCGCTGAAGAGGTCGACGACAGTGGTGCCGGCGAGATTGCCAAGGGCGGAGAAGATGGCTTCTTTGACGCGATCTGTGGTCGGGCGGATGGCGTCGCGATCTCGGGGCGCATCGAGCTGCATGCCGCGGGCAATTCCGGAAATGATTCTCATGCTAGAACTTGGTCTTTCTGCTGGTTAGAAATCGCCTGAGCGGGACGTCGAATTGCTCGGAGGTGTCGAAGGCCAGATGGCCGATGCCGAGGTCACGGCAGAGGGTGGCGACGGCGTCGATCTGCTCTTGGATAACGGCTTGGTAGGTCTCGCGCACGTCGTCGCCGACGGCTTTGACGGAGATAGAGGCATCTTCGGTGTCGGAGAAGCGAATGGTGCCGCCGAAGGGGAGGGTGAGTTCGGCGTGGTCGAGGATCTGGAAGACGATGATGTCATGGCGGCGGAAGCTGAGGCGTTCGAGGCCGGCGGCGAGGGCGCTGGGTTCTTCGAGGAAGTCGGAGAGGACGATGATCATGCCACGGTGACAAATCAGGCCGCTGATGGCGGCTGCGGCTTTGCTGAAGTTGGTGGACGCGACGGGCTCGACGCTGGCGAGTTGGCCGATGATGCCGGCGAGCTGTCGCGAGCTGCTGCGTGGTTTGACGTAGGACTTTACGGTCTCGTCAAAGGTGGCCAGGCCGACGCTGTCTTGCTGGCGCAAGAGTAGATAGCTGATGGCGGCGGCGAGGGAGATGCAGTAGTCGAGCTTGGAGACTGCGGCGTCATCATAGCGATAGGCCATGGAACGACTGATGTCGACGATGAGGGTGCAGTCGACGTTGTTCTGGGCCTCGAACTTCTTGACGAAGAGCTTTTCGGTTTTGGCGTAGGCATTCCAGTCGATGGTCTTGGGCTCATCGCCAGCGATGTACTTGCGATGCTCAGAGAATTCTGTGCTGAAGCCGTGAAATGGGCTGCGATGGAGGCCGGAGAGAAAGCCTTCGACGATGCATTGCGCCTGGAGGTCCAGCCGGGAGATGGAGCTGAGGACTTCGGGTTTGAGATATTCTGCGATTGCGGGCATCAGCGTCGCCAGAATTTCGGGAGGAAGAGGACGACGACTGTATAGACTTCGAGGCGCCCGACAAGCATGGCTAGGATGAGCATGAGCTTGGTGTGAGGAGCAAACCAAGAAAAGTTTTGGGTGGCACCGACTTTTCCGAGGCCCGGGCCGATGTTTCCGAGGGTGGCGATGGAGGCGCTAAGGGCGGTCTCGAGCGGGTGGGCATCGATTCCTGCGACGGGGGTGGCGAGGTTGGGCTCGAAGGCGCAGATCGCGAGGGTGAGGGCGAAGAAGATGGAGACGAAGATGAAGAAGAAGCCAAGGATCTTGGCCATGATCGAGGCGCTGACGCCCTGGCCGTTGAGCTGCAGGTTCGCGACGGCGCGCGGGTAGATGCTCTGGGTGAGCTGGCCGACGGCGTATTTCACCAGCAGCAGGATTCGGGAGACTTTGATGCCGCCGCCGGTGGAGCCGCCGCAGCCGCCAACAAACATCAGGAGCAGGAGCAGGCAGCGGGCATACGGGGGCCAGATGTCGAAGTTTTCGGTGCAGAAGCCGGTGGTGGTGATGACGGATACGGTGGTGAAGGCGCTGTGCCGCAGAATGGTGGCGAGGTCGCGGTCATAGAAGTTTCCGATGTAAAGGAATAGCCCGATGGTGACGACACCGGTGGCGATCGCGGCAAAGTAGGCACGAAATTCTTCGTCCTTGAAGTAGAAGAGGGGGCGCCCTCTGAGGGCACGGAGGTGAAGGACGAAGTTTACACCTGCGAGAAACATGAAGACGGTGACGACGCCATCGACGTAGGCGCTGTCAAAGAAGGCCAGGCTGGTGTTGCGGGTGGAGAAACCACCGGTGGCGAGAGTACCGCAGGTGTGACACCAGGCGTCGAAGAGGCTCATTTTGGGGAGCAGTAGCAGGGTCTCGGCAACGGTGAGCAGCAGGTAGATGCCCCACAGGTACTTGGCGGTAGTGGTGATGCGCGGGGCCAGCTGATCGCTGGTCGGGCCGGGAGCTTCGGCGCGATACAGCTGCATGCCGCCAATGCCGAGGATGGGCATGATGGCGAGAGAGAGGACGACGATGCCCATACCGCCGAGCCAATGCGTCATGCTGCGCCAATAGAGCAGGCAGTAGGGCAGGGCTTCGATATCGGTCAGGATGCTCGCGCCAGTGGTGGAAAAGCCGGACATGGTCTCGAAAACGCCGTCGATCAAGGAGAGGTCTGCGTCCCAGACGAACGGGAGCGCCCCGAACAGCGAGGAGGCAATCCAGCCAAAGGTGACGACGCCAAACCCTTCGCGAAAGCCAAGGTCGGTGCTACGGCAGAACCAGACGGCGATGCCGCCAGCCAGCATGGTGATGACCGCTGAGGAGAGAACGCCGAAGCATTGCTCGACCGAGTCTCCCATCATCAGCCCGACGGGAAAGGCGGTGGACATGGTGGCGCCGACTACAAGCAGAATGCCGCCTACGCAGCGTAGAACAACGTTCGCATTCATGGCGTGGTTACTTCTTCCTAGCGGGCCCGCACAGCAACTTCTCGACCTGTGGGATGGCGTTATGGTGGAGGAGCACGCAGACGCGGTCGCGCTCGCGGATGGTTTCGCTACCGATGGCGGGGACCAAGTCATCGCCGCGGAAAATCAGAGCCAGGACGATGTCGTTCGGAATCTTCAGGTCGGCGATGCGTTTGCCGGCCGCGGGTGCGTTGTTGTCTACGACAAATTCGACGACTTCGGCGGGTACGCGTTTGAGCACTGCGGCGGTCTGGCGGCGGTCACTGGGGACGCATTTGATGAGCGCGTTGATGGCTGCGATGAGCGGGCTGAAGCCGCAGTCAATGAGGTTGATGCCAGCGATGACTTGCATGTAATCCAGGTTCTGGGTGCTGGCGATGACTTTCTTGGCACCGAGGCGCTTGGCCAGGATGCAGCTCATCATGTTGCTCTCATTGTCGGCCTGAAGGCCGATAAAGGCGTCACAGGCGTCGATGCCAGCTTCTCGCAGCGCACCGGAGTCGGTGGACTGTGCTTGGATGACGAGGGTGCGGTTGCCGAGGGTGGCTGCAGCTTGGGCAGCGAGGCGCTCATCTGGCTCGATCAGGGTGACGCGTATATCCAGCGGGCGGAGCATGTCGGTGAGCATGAAGCCGAGTTGGGTGGCCCCGGCGATGATGACGCGGCCCACGGCGGTTTCGAGCGGGTCTGCCCACTCGATCAGCTCTTCGATCATGGTCTGGGCCCCGGCGACATAGAGTTCATCGCGGGCGGAAAAAGTGGTCTGCCCGTGGGGGATGATCATTTGCCCGTAGCGGAGGATAGCGCAGAAACGCAACTGCTCGAGCATTTCTGGATGGGGAAAGTTGGCGAGATTGGCGCCAATGATGGGGGAGCCGGATTTGATCTGGAAGTTCACGATCTGCGCGTCGGGATGGCTGAGCCGCACGGTTTCTTTGACCTGCGGGTGAATGAGGGCATCGATGATGTTCGAGGCGCATTCGAGTTCGGTGATGATCTGCTCATCGACGCCGACGACGGCGGCGGTGACGCCTTCGGCAATGCTGTCGAAATGATCGGCGCGGCGAACGCGGGCGATGGTTTTGGCGACGCCGGCGTGTTTTGCCAAGACGCAGGCGAGAATGTTTACCTCGCTGCGGCCAGTGACGGCGAGGAGGAGGTCTGTCTGGTCGATACCGGCGCGATGGAGGCAGGACATGGTGCTGCCGTCGCCAGTGACGGTCATGACGTCCAATGAGTCTTTGAGTTGCTCTAGGAGAGCACCGTTGCGGTCGATAACGACAACATCGTTGCGGGCTTCGCAAAGAATGCGGGCCATTTCGGTCCCAACGTCTCCTACCCCTATGATCAGAACACGCATCGTCTGCTCCGCGCTACGAGGTTATGGTCAGGCTCGCCTGAATGATCCAGGCTAGTCGCTCTTGGTGCGCCGGACAAGTGGACACTTGGAGCCTTTGGAGAAGGCGGCCATGGCGGCGATGTCGGCGTTTTCAGGATGGGCCGCGAGGGCTGCCTTATTGCCGCCGGCAACAGTTGGGGAGGTCATAATCAGCTGGTGTGCTTCCGCGATGGCATCAATTTGCTCGGGGGAAAAGTCACGACGCTTCAGGCCCACCTTGTTTATACCACGGGTCGCGGCGGGGACGCCCTCGACGATTGAGAATGGCAAGACATCGCCGGCAAGCTTGGTATAACCGCCGACAAATGCGTGTTGACCGACTCGAACAAACTGCACGATCCCGGTGTGGCCGCCGATGATCGCGTAGTCTTCCAAGGTGACATGACCAGCCAGCATGGCTGCGCTGCTCATGATGACGTGGTTGCCGATGTTGCACTCATGGGCGATGTGGCAATAGGACTGGATCAGGCAATCACTACCGACGATGGTGGAGGCGCCAGCTGTGGTGGCGGCGTTTACGGTCACGTATTCGCGAATGACGGTTCGGTCCCCAATGGTCGCGTAGGTGATGTCTCCCTCGAACTTCAGGTCTTGGGTCTGCATGCCGAGGCAAGCAAAGGGGAATATCTCACAATCCTTTCCCAGCCGGAGGTAGCCGCTCAGAACGACATGGCTATGAAGCGTGCAGCCGCCCCCGATCTCTACGTGGGGACCAATCGTGCAATAGGGGCCGATGGTGCAGCCTTCACCGATCCTGGCACCGTCTTCAATAACGGCGGTCGGGTGAATATGGGTCATTTACTGGACTCGGCCATCGCGAACTTGACGTCCGTTTCGGCGACAACTTCTGAGCCGACCAGTACGCGTCCGACACCTTTTCCGTAGCGCTCGCGGAGGGAGACGAGCTGGCCTTCGATGACCAATTCATCGCCAGGTAGAATGGAGCGGGTAAAGCGGGCACGGTCCACGGCGACGAAATAGACGAGCTTGCCTCTATTCTCCGGGTTGAGGAGGCGGGCGACGCAGCCGACCTGTGCCAGAATTTCGGTGAGCATGGTGGCCGGCAGAAAGGCGTGGTTTCCGTACCAAGCGAGCGAGCGTTGCTCATCGGCGGAGACGCTGCGCAGAGCGCGAATGGGGTCTGTCGCCTGAAAGTTCTCTGAGAAGCCCATAACGCGATCGATCATCAAAAATGGATAGCGATGCGGAATGGCCTGCATAATTTCTGCGGTTTCTACCACGTGTTCGAAGGGAGCACCCTCGTACTTCGGCAGGAACTCTTTCGGTGTCAACTCTTCGGTACCGTCGACAAATTCAAAGGTAAGCTTGGCTTGGCTCGCGACTGTTCCGTCGCATTCTACGGTGGAGACGGCCTTAAAGCCTTGCTCCTCCTTGGTGACGGAGACATAGGTCATCATACGAAAGCCAGGCATGATCGGGCGGCGAAACTTGACGTTGTCCAAGCCGCGCAGGACGGGAAGGCCGGTCATGCCCTGTTTGCGGCAGATCAGGACTGCCAGTTGAAACATTGCCTCCACTTGGAGGACGCCCGGCAGGATCGGCTGATCGGGGAAGTGCCCTTGGAAATATGGGGATCCGGCGGTGGCACACTTAGTGCCGACCCAGGCACCGTCCACTTTTGCGACACGATCCAGCATCTGGTACGGCGGGCGATAGCCAAGCTCGTCGCTGATGTCCGCGGGTCCCATCAATGATTCGTAGTTACTCATGCCCTCTCCACTCTCATGTGCTCACGGATATTTCTGGCCAGTGCCACGTTGCTGGGGTGCCCGGGCTTTAGCGCGACCACATGGCCGCGCAGCCGATGACCCACCAAGCTCAGGTCTCCGACTATGTCGAGCATCTTATGTCGCACACACTCATCGGCAAAACGTAACCCATCTTTGCTGATGATCGCACCATCTTTCAAGACCATGGCATTGTCCAAGCTTGCTCCGCGAATCAAGCCGGCCTCCATTAGTGATTCAATCTCTTCGTAATCCGGGCAAAAGGTACGTGCAGCCGACAGCTCCTCAACAAAACTTTTCTGCGTAATCTCAGTACTATAAAACTGAGTCAGGAAACCGGGCCCGAATGCGACAGTACATGAGATTCGGTAGTTTTCTTCGGGAAGCAGGACAATGGTGGTCTCTTCTTGGGTGACTGTGACGGGCTGATCGATGTAAGCGATCGTGCGTGTCAGGGTCTGCGGGACAGTGCCCGCCTCCCTTATTATCTGGATAAATGGCTCACTGCTTCCGTCTGCGATTGGGGGCTCCGCGCCGTCGAGTTCGATGTAGGCGTTGTCGACCCCCATGCCGTACAGGGCGGCGAGCACATGCTCGACCGTGTGCACGTGGGCGTTGCCAACGGCCAGCGTGGTGGCGCGACGGACGTCCACGACATTGTCTGCAATAGCCGGGATCTCCGGTTTTCCAGGAAGATCGACACGGCGCAGCACGAAGCCGGTATCCTCGTCGGCAGGGCGCAGGACCAACCGCGCGCGGATTCCCGTGTGCAGGGATATCCCCGAAAAATTAGCAGATCGTTTAAGGGTGTGCTGGAGGTTCGACAACGGTGGTATCGTATCCGAGGGACTGGAGACATGTCAAGAACCCGTGGAGAGTTGATCCAAGGGCGGCTGTAAACATAACACCACAACACACACGTGTAAGGTGTGCGCTCGCTTTTCCGCAGTCAGGCGGAATATTTGCAGAGAGACGACAACACTTTTGAGGAAACATCATGCGAATCCTGATTTTGACCTGCGTGCTGGCGTTGGCGTGTGGCTGCACCAGTACAGACCGTGTCCATATCGACCAGACTGGCCGTACCTGGCTGAATGGGCACGAAGTCCAGCGCCCGGCGCTCTCGGAGAAGGCCGCAGGCAGTAAGCGCGTGCGGATCACTTCTGCGGCGTACACACCGTACTCACAGATTGTCGCGACGCAGCACGAGCTAATCGCGGCGGACGTCGTGGAGATTGAGGTCGATACGGACCGAGACCTGGAGAAGCGCGAGCAGAATCGCTGAGGCCACTGGCGGCGAAGATGGCTGATTCAATGCTGCAGAGATAGGGAGTTTCTACGGAGGTTGCAACGCCCGCCACTTTTTCCTGCACCGATCACCCAGTTTATTTTGCGCGCAGGTGGTTATCCCGAAGCGGCCGCACTGATCAATTCTGTTGCATATTTTGACTATGGCTCAGAATATCCACCCTGATTTCTCTCGCGACCTACCGGCAGAGGCAGATGCGCTCCGCTGGGGCTTGTATGTGGTCGATTACGGATTGGCTGACGTCGTGCCCGGGAGCGATTATCCGCAGAGTCTGGCCAAGCATTCCCCGACATATCAGTTCACCAGGGATGCAGGCCGGACGCTTCAGGAATACCAGCTGGTCTACATCAGCGAAGGTCGCGGGATATTGGAATCGGCCCCCCACTGGTCGCTGTAGGTCTTCTTCCTTTATCCCGGCGTTTGGCATCGCTTTCGGCCGATTCGCACCGTGGGTTGGACGGGAAACTGGGGGGGATGGGTATGCGGCGGAGCGGATCATGGGCTCATTTTTCTCGCCAGACAAAGCGGTGGTCCGGGTCGGTCACGACCATGAGCTACTGCAGTTGATCCGGTCTGTTGCCGGGCTGGCAGATCAGGCACTGGGAGGGTATCAACAACTCATGGGTGCTCGAGCAGTGATGGCCTTGGCGCATGTCCGATCGCGCGCGATGAGCATGCGACCGGTCGATCGCGTGACTGCGCAGCAGGTTTAGAAGGCGCGGCGTTATCTGGCTGAGCACTGCAAGGAAGCCGTCGATGTGAAGCGTCTGGCTCGCGCGCTTGGCATGAGCTACTCTCGTTTTCAACCGGTATTCAAGGCTCATATTGGCATGGCACCTCACCAGTATCTTCTGGATGTGCGCCTAAATCTTGCCCGGTACTGGCTGACGGACTCAGATCTGGCAGTTTCGGAGATCGCGGATCGCCTTGGCTTCTCCACCGTGTACTACTTCTCGCGCCTGTTGAAACAGAGCCCTGGCTCGTCCCCCTTCACCTACCGCAGATGCTAATTATTTAGCTGCCGAGACGTTCGACTTCTTCCTGGATCCAGGCTTGCCAGCGCTGTTGCTGCTGGCTGCGCCAGAGGTCGCCTTCTGGGCTACCAGCCTGGCTGCGTTGGTCTACGTGATGGGCGGAAGAGCGAGCTCGTGAGGCGTCGAGCCGTTGCACATCGCGGTCTTCTGGCATGGGGGGCGGGGCCTCGAGTTCTTCTTCGCCCTCTGCCTCTGCGCGCTTGCGGCGGAACGAGAAGGTCTCAATCTGGTTCAGGCGTGCGCTGGCCAGCAACAGGAGACAGCAGCAGATAACCTGCCAGTAGTTGACCTGTTCCACTAACGATTCACCCGGCAGCCACTGCGGAATCGGCAGTTCTTCTGCGAAGGCGATATAGATGACTCCAACTAGGAGCAACCACTCAAGCCAGAATGTACGGAAGCGCTTGAGCAGTTTCTCCGCTCTCTGGGCCAATGCCAGCGGAAGACGATCAAGATCCCCGGCCCGCAGGACTAAGTACAGCCCGACAGTAAGAATGAGGGCGGTGAAGAAGATGTTCACAAGGTCCGGCACCCGGAGAAAGTTGGCTAGGCAGTAGCCAACGATCACCGGATGTAGCGGGCTGAAACCACGCTGTGCCGCTCGCTTAGAACGCCCGGTGCCTTGATTGTGCGTATCGTTCATGCGACTCCGTCCAACAAATCACGTCAGGAACTTTCCTACTGTACGTGACCACAGCTAGAAAACACTAGCGGCAGTTCAGACGCGTGGCAGGTCTTCGGGGCCCTTTGTCGGTAGCTCGCTCGAGCCTTGGAGGAAAATATCTAGCTGACGTGCGCACTCGCGGCCTTCTGAGATAGCCCACACGATCAAGGACTGACCCCGTCGCATGTCGCCAGCTGCGAAGACATTTTCGACATTGCTCCGGTATTCGGTGGTTTTGACATTTCCACGCTCATCCAGTTCCAGACCCAGGTCTTGAATCATGGTGTTGGTCTCTGGGCCGAGAAAGCCAAGGGCAAGCAGGACAAGTTCACAAGCCCAGGTCTGCTCACTGCCGGGCACTTCTTCCATGCGCGGCCGGCCTCCATCTGGGTTGGGAACGAACTGAACCTGCACAGTCTTAAGACCGGTTAGCTTGCCGTCCTTGCCGACAAATTCCTTGGTCAACACGCTCCAATTGCGATCACAGCCTTCCTCGTGGGAGGTGCTGGTGCGCAATTTCATTGCGTAGTAAGGCCAGGGCTGGTGCCCGGGGCGCCCGTCAGGTGGTCTGGGCAGGAGCTCAAAGTTGGTGACACTACGTGCACCCTGCCGGTTCGAGGTGCCGATACAATCACTGCCAGTATCCCCGCCACCGATGACGATCACGTTTTTACCTTCAGCCCGTGTCAGTTCGTCGGTGCTGGGAAAGCCATCAGCTACCCATTTGTTTGACTGGGTCAGAAAGTCCATAGCGAAGTGCACGCCGTCCAGCTCTCGGCCAGCGACGGGCATATCTCTGGGCTTGGCCGAACCACCGCAGAGAGCAACAGCGTCGAACGCTTCAAGCTCGGACGTAGGCCGATTCACGCCGATATGAGCGTTGGTTTCGAAGGTGATGCCTTCTTCTTCCATGATGGCCAGCCGCCGGTCGATGATGTGCTTTTCCATCTTGAAGTCCGGAATGCCGTAGCGCAGCAAGCCGCCGATGCGATCAGCGCGCTCGAATACAGTCACGGTGTGGCCTGCGCGGTTAAGCTGTTGGGCGCAGGCTAGACCCGCTGGGCCGGAGCCGATCACAGCGACTACTTTTCCAGTGCGTATGGCTGGTGGCTGGGCCTTGATTAAACCTTTCGCAAAGGCATGCTCTACGATCGTCTTCTCGACTTCTTCGATGGTGACGGGAGGCTCATTAATGCCAAGAACACACGCCTCTTCGCAGGGCGCTGGGCATAGCCGACCAGTAAACTCGGGGAAATTATTCGTCGCCTGGAGGCGTTCGATCGCTTCTTCCCAGCGTCCACGATAAACGAGGTCATTCCAATCTGGGATAATATTTCCCAGCGGACAACCGATATGACAGAACGGGACGCCACAATCCATACAGCGCGAGGCCTGGTCCTGAAGCTTTTCTTCCGGCCATTCCAGATACAGCTCGTTATAATCCTCTATGCGCTCAGTCGCAGGCCGCTTTGGCGGCAAGGCGCGCGTATCATCCATAAAACCGGTAGGGTTACCCATCAAAAAACTCCATAGCCATCAGCGCAGCGTGGCAAGACACGCCCACTGTCATAGAATAAGAAAAAGCCGGTACAATACCGCCCGCCCGCACGATTCTCAACCGGCGGGCCAGCGGCAGCGCTGTCAGGCAAGAAACGCCGAGAAACCGCGGTAGGCCATGTACAGGTCAAACTTGCCGACGACTTCCATGGGGGCATGCATGCTCATCACGCCGACTCCGCAGTCGATCACGTCCATCTCATACCTGGCCAGCATGTAGGCGATGGTACCGCCGCCGCCCTGATCGACCTTGCCAATCTCACCCGTTTGCCAGGTTACCCCGGCATCGTCGAACAATGCGCGCAGCTCGGCTACGTACTCGGCATGGGCATCGTTTGAGCCAGATTTGCCGCGTGCGCCCACGTACTTGGTCATCACCACGCCATGGTTCAACTGCGCCATATTTTTGTTTGGCGAGCTTACTTCCGGGTAGTTGGGATCATGCAGTGCGTTCACGTCTGCGGACAGCATCTTGGAGTTGCGCAGGGTGCGCCGTAGGATGAGGTCTGAGTAGTCCTCTGTGCACAGGTTTACGATTTCAGCCGCTGCGTTCTCGAACAGAAAACTATTCATCCCGGTGCTGCCGACGGAGCCAATCTCTTCCTTATCGCAAAGCAGGACCATGGCCGTGTATTCGGGCGTTTCGTCCTGGTCGACGATGGCACGAATCGCCGGGTAGGCGCTGGCGCGGTCATCGTGCCCGTAGCCAAGCAGCATCGAGCGATCAAATCCCAGGTCGCGCGCCGGGCCTGCTGGAACAATCTCCAGCTCTGCGCTGGTCAGGTCCCACTCATCGATTCCGTAGTCTGCGTGAAGTTTTTCAAGAATGGCCCGCTTGATCTGCTGGGTGCCTTTTCCGGCGGGCATGCTGCCACAGAGGACGTTCAGGCCCTCGCCGGTAATGGCTACGCCGAGCTTACGATCAGACTGTTCCTTGGCCAGATGGGGCAGCAGGTCGGTGATACAGAACACGGGTTCATCCGCGTTTTCACCGATCGAGATGCTCACGCTGGTGCCGTCCTTCTTGGCCACTACGCCGTGAATTGCCAGCGGCGTGGTCACCCACTGATACTTGCGCACACCGCCGTAGTAGTGCGTATCCAGCAGTGCCATTCCGCCTTCCTCATATAAGGGGCGAGGCTTTAGGTCCAAGCGCGGGGAGTCCGTGTGCCCGCCGATGAGCCGCAGGCCCTCGACGATCGGCCGCGTGCCGATATGAGCAAGGATGAGCGTCTTGCCGCCGACGCTAAAGTATACCTTGTCTCCGGCCTTCAGCCGTTCCCCGGCCGCGATGCGCGGTGCGAGGTCCGTGAAGCCATGCGCCTCCGCTAGGCGAACGCCCTCATCATTTGCTTGCCGTTCGGTCTTTACCGTAGAGATGAACTGGCGGTAGTTTTCGCAGAACGAGAAGATCTGCTTCCGCTCCTTTGCGTTTGTGCCCAGCCAGCCATTTTCCTGCTCAATTTCGTAGGTTGGTTTCTTCTTAGCCATGTTGTCCTGTTGCTCCCTCTTTCATGATAGTGTCGCGCTGCTTACCGATCCTGGTTCTCGAGTTCGCCGGTCTTAGGATTCAGGCGGCGGTAGTAGCAATTGCGCGGTTCGCCTTGCTCGTTCTTCGTGTGGCAGATGCCGCCTCGTCTGGGACGCACGGTATAGACCAGTGAGTTCTGCTCACAATTCACAAAGACATCAACCAGGTCAAAGGTGGCACCGGAGGTCGCGCCCTTGATCCACAGTTCGTTTCGCGAGGTGCTCCAGAACGTGGCGGTTCCGGTCTCAAGCGAGTGATTCAGGGCCTGCTCATTGGCATAGGCCACCAGAATAATCTCGCGAGTATCTACGTTCTGTACAGCGACTGGGACCACGCGCGAGCCCGTGGCTGCGACCTTTGCCAGCTTATCGTAGTCCAGCGTAAACGCATTTCCCTCTTCCAGTTCCTTCATCATTCTCTCCCAATTAGCGTCTTCTGACGGACCGGTAGCAGTACCGTCGCCCGCGCCGCCAGCAATCGCGGCGGGCGTAAAGGCCGGTGGCGAGGAGGGCAAGCCATAGCGCCTCGCGCGGCTGCGGTTGCTGACCGTGAATCCGTTTGTATTCTCGCGCTCGCAAATTATGATGCCTATTATGATCCTATCTAAAACAACTGTAGGGGCACAATCACGTACCATGGGCACAGCATCCGAGGATAATGGTAAATCGCTGTATCGCCAGATTGCGGCGCAGCTGACGGACCGGGTGCGTAGTGGGGCGTTCGGGGATCGCCTGCCGACGCTGCAGCAGCTTGCGGAGGAGTACGATGTGGGGATGGTGACGGTGCGCCGGGCGGTGGGGGTGCTGCAGCACGAAGGCGTAGTCACAGCAACCCGCGGGCGCGGGATCGAACCAACCCGCCTGCGCCGTGGCCGCACGCATACGCTGGGCATGGTGGTCGGCGGGGTGCGGACGCCGCTGGGGCGGAGGCTGGAGGAAGGCGTGGCCGCCACCTGCCAGGCGCACGGACAGGCACTGGCCA
>Ga0115566_10000341_pt1 | contig 40093 bp, 34 predicted proteins | sample COGITO_mtgs_1204_3_FD_87173 | JGI IMG/M metagenome (GOLD analysis project Ga0115566, IMG submission 87173) | Pelagic marine microbial communities from North Sea - COGITO_mtgs_120405 | ecosystem: Environmental > Aquatic > Marine > Epipelagic | place: Germany:Helgoland, sampling site Kabeltonne...
GATTGCTCGACATACTTGTCAGCGTTACGAACAGTGTTTGGCTATCCGCCGAATCTCCTGATGGTTATGAGGCAGAGCTCCAACGCCAGACCCAGCAGATATGGACCGACATGCTGCTGACAGTCGCTGCCTCAAATAGTCATGCTCCTGGCGTAAAAGCACGTATTTCATTGCATTTGCGGGACATCCACGCGTGGTTAACTAATAATGCCGATAAGGAAGGCGAGGAGACTCAGGCACACCGGCTTTCGATGCTGGACGAAGTTGATCGCTTCCTATTCCGCCCCTACCAGCGGACGGAGATGGAACGTTCCATTACAATCCCGCCAGGGTCACCAATCGGAGCGACTACCGCATCTTGGCTGATGTCGGGTATGGGGTCCTCTGGAGAACTGGGTGCGGCTACATCAGCATGGGCAATTAGAACGGCCCAGCGACACGCTTGGCTACAAGCTTGGATTGATGCAGACACTCTCTGCAGATTTGAAAGCAGGTAGTAGGTCAGATTCTGACCATTGGCCATGTAGCTGGTTATTCAGCCTCAACAACACATTCAATTTCGACCATAGCGTCCATAGGGTTTTCCTGGACCGCAATAGTGGTGCGAGCCGGTTTATGACCTTCGAATCGGGCCTCATACACCGCGTTCATACCTGCAAAGTCTCTCATACTTCGCAGGTAGACGGTCGTTTTGACTACGTTGGAAAGAGACAGGCCCAGCCCTTCTAAGACCGTGCTGATATTGTCGAAAACTTTCTCGGTTTGCTCCGCAATAGACTCCCCGACCAGTTTCATGGTGTCCGGATCGAGAGGTGTCTGACCCGAGAGAAAGTACAGATTACCGGTTCTGACGGCGTGGCAGTAGGGTCCTATAGCGGCAGGGGCGCCGGGGATGAAGTGTGTTTTCACTGGCCTCGATATTTGAGTGAGCAGATAGGATACAGACTTTAGGGGGTCTGAATCAAAGGTTTTTGATTCAGCTATTTTATGCGGGAGCGATCAGCAAGTCTGAAGCTCTGGCCTTGAGCTAGCACCTTTCGGCAGCAAACCCATTTACGCCAATAGTGACGTTCCCTCGCTGGAAGATGCGTTTCCTTGTCAAACGGGAATGCACAAAAAGCGGCTTAAACAAGCGGTTCTGCTAGTTCATGGGATTGGCGAGCAGCGACCAATGGGGACAATCAGGGACTTCGTTGAAGCTGTATTCCTGAGAAATGACTCCCTAGAACATTGTGCTAGGCGAATTTGGGTCAAGCCTGAGCCAAAATTTCCGATCCACGAACTGCGGCGGATAACAACTAGCGCCATTTCCTCTGCCAACGAACCTAGTTCCGACATCAGGACGGATTTTTTCGAATTGTACTGGCAGGATCTCATGAGAGGAAGCCGTTTCTCGCACGTGGCCGATTGGATTCGGCCGCTCATGCTCCGATGGCCATGGAAAATGCCCTCCAAACTAATTCCAGTCTGGATGATGCTCTGGATGGCACTGCCTGTTGTGCTAGCTTTAATGTTGGTGCCGACATTTCTAGTTCTCATCCATTCGAAATCGATCTTCTGGTTCCTCTTGGCATTCCTACTTCTTTTGCTGATCGGAACACTCCATGGCCTACTGAGGCATTACGTCGGCGATGCAGCCCGGTATTTCGATCATGCACCGCGCAATGTTGGCGTCCGGAATCTCATCCTAAACCGCGGAGTGGATCTGCTGGAACAGATTCAGGCTGATCCACAATACGATCGTATTGTCATAGTCGGACATAGCCTTGGTAGCGTAATCGCCTACGACATCCTTTCCATTTGCTGGTCGAGAACCAAGCGGAGAAGGAGAACAACTGCTTTGTCAGAAGATCCTATACGGGAGATGGAGCATTTTCAAGTAAACAAACATGATTCCGTGCAGGAGATGCTTGTCCGTAAGCGGAATTTGTTCAAATGGTTGTCAGCGCCCGAAGCAGCAGCGCCATGGAAGGTGTCCGATTTCGTCACTTTAGGCTCTCCTCTCACGTATGCATCTGTCCTACTTGCTCGCGATGATGCAGAATTCAGACAGCGCATCTCAGAAAGGTATCTGGCAACGGATCCACCTCAAACCGAATTCTTTGCAGAGGTTGACGGCCACACATTCTGCTACCCAGACCAACTATCAGCTTCACCTGAGACTATCTGGCGGATGCACCATGCAGCCCAATTCGCTGCCATCCGTTGGAGCAATCTCTACACCCCATCTCGCTGGTTAATAGGGGGCGATATGATAGGAGGGCCGTTAAGAGGTTTGTTTGGTCGATGGATCTCGGATATTCCGGTCGAAGGTGTTCGAGGATTAGATCCTGCGGCACATGTTCATTACTGGAGCCCAAATGGCCAACCAGAGCGTCTGAAAGCTCTCAGAAATGCGTTAGATCTGGAGCGGAATACGTTTCCTTCATCAACGCCCGCCTGAGTCCGAGCTGGACACAGTGAGTGATTGCACACGTTGATTGTGCGCCACGGAGCCACCCTTATAGAAAAGCATTCTGTAAACACGCATGCGGCCCGCATGACAATGTCATGCGGGCCGCACGTTTCTACTCTATACGGTCAGCTACTTGCCTGACCTCGAACCGATGGGTCAGGACCCAGCCAGCTCTTGAACTACATCGGCAAGCGCTTGGACCTTTGCATCACTCGAACCTTGCAGGTCGCCTGCAAGGTTTGAAAGCGTGCTGCTGCGCGTTGAGCCTGACTGGCCTTCTGCGCTTTTCAGGGCTTGACGCACTGTAGCAATACGTGATGTCGAAAGACCTTTCGACCGCTCAAGCTGATCTACATAGGACTGTGCAAGAGCAAACGTGGTCGGCCAATAGTACATCGGCTGTCCCTGTGCGTTGAGATAATCCAATTGCACTGTTTTGGCCGCTGCGATCTCGTTTTCAGAAATAAATCCGCTTGGCTTGAGCTCGAAAATATCGAGGCCGCGGGCGATTTCGGAGCTAACGATCAAACCATTATACCAGTACACCGACCAGCTGCCACCTGGACCCTGCGTCTCTGCATCAGACGGTCCGCGGTCATGGAAGCCAATTTCATGTGGGTTGTTGATATCTGTCCAGTCATAGACAGAAATACCACCTTGGTACCAGGACTGCACGAACACTTCGCGACCGGGGATCGGAATCATTGACCCGTTGTGGGCAACACAGTTTTCGATGTTCGTCTGAGGTGCCGGAAGTTTCCAATATGACTCGAAAGTCAGCTTGCCATCCTCAATCGTGAAGTGCGCGTTGGCACCCCACTCTTTCGGATCGTCTTCACGGCATTTGGGCTGGCCACCGCCTCCCCACTCATCCGTAAACAGCATTTTCGAGCCATCATTGCTGAACGTCGCTGAATGCCAGTACGAAAAGTTGGAGTCGGCTGCTGCATCCATGCGGAATGGGTTTTCCGGATCGTTGATGTCAAGCAGGAGACCATATCCACCGCATGCACCACCGGCCATTCCAATTTCAGGGTAGAGTGTGATGTCATGGCACTGGGTTGGACCTGGCGCTGGGCCATCGCTCTCAGGCCGGTTTCGGTTACCGAACTGAGCTGCAATGATTTCAGGAAGCGCCTCGCGGAATGCAGCACTATCGGCTGCATTGGGTTCGCCACCACCGCGGGACTCCATGAATGGTGTCATAACCATACTTAGCATACGTCCAGAAAGAATGCGCTCTTGACCGAAGATGTCTGCCACAAAAGCTCCATTGGCTTTCGCTTCCTCAATAACCCGAAGGTCTGCCGGAGACATGCCATGCTGCGGAGGAGCAACAAGATCTTCAAAGATCCGCGGTGAGCTCACGATCTCAGCCGTTTCCGGTGCATCCAAGGGAACGCGAATGACTTCAATGCGGAAGAGAGCAGAATTAGGATCTTCTGATGGAGCCATCGCTGAACATCCTGGCAATTCTTCTTCTGAGCGAACACTAGATGAACCGGATACATAAATCCAGATGGTGTCATCAACATCCGGATCCTTCAGTACGGAATGCGTGTGCGATCCGCGGCAGGTCTGGACATTGTGGATGTACTTGGGTTCACGGATGTCTGAGATATCAAAAATCCTGATACCGCGGAGGCGTTCTGCACTAACCGCTTCGTCCACACCCTGGTCACCACAGTCGAGACGACCACTTGTGCCTTCACCTGAGACGAACATGAGATCTCCATAGACCGAAACGTCACTCTGGGAGGCAGGACAAACATAATCCTTAACCAGCACAGGCATAGATGGATTTGATACGTCCCAGATCATAACTCCGTTGTAGTTACCCTGAAAAACGTAGTTGCCTTTAAAGGCCAAATCCGAGCTTGTCACACCAACAAACGGCTCGGACGGAGGGGTGGTTGACAGTTTGTTTAGATTCCAGATAGCCTCTTCGGCATCAAAAAGACCTGCTCCGAGACCAACGCGAGGGTCGGGAGAGGGTGCCTCAGTCGACATCATCGCAGATGACGTCGGCATGGAGGTGCTGGACATGGAGGTGTCGGCCATCGGCTGTGGCGCACAACCGGTCATGCCGGTTATGATGGCCAAAGCAAAAAGCGACCAAAGCATCCCCGTGACATTGCACAGGAAGCATCGGGCGGTAGAAACAGAGCCTTTCATAGGTAATGTTGGTTGGGTGAAAGTATACAAAAGGAGCCTTGCCGTAGTGGCTTGGCACTATAGGGAGATGGCACATTCCTTAGCCGAGGAGGCAAGGATGGTCCGCTAATTCTGTCCGGTAGATTTCATCTCTTCTAGCATCAATTCCATCCGGGCAATTTCTGTTAGTTGATCGACATTGATGTCGGAAGCAATCTTGAATGACAACTCGTCGTTTCCGGCGCCGTCAGTTTTGAAGAGCATATCCACCATGGATGTCGCCCCTTCATGATGCTGAATCATGTAAGTAAGAAAGAGGCGATCAAAGTCAGCTCCTTTGGCTGAAGCTAATTCTTCCAGCTGCTCTTTCGACAACATTCCCGGCATGTTAGTGTGATCCATATGGTCACTTTCGGCGCCATGAACCATAAGGTTCAGACCATCGATGTGAACCTGAGGGACGGGCTGTCCTCGGTCTTCGAGCCACTTCTGCATGGTGGCAATCTCATCTTTCTGAGCATTGATAATACGGGCTGTCAGGATTCTGATCGGACCACTTGCGCCGGCTTCTTCAGACAGCTCAGACATAATAAGCGCCTGCGCATGGTGGCCGATCATACCGGACATAAAGTCCACATCCGCCTGAGAATAACGACTTCTAGCCTCCTCCTGTCGTTGATTGAACAGTTCTTCCATTTCGGACATGTCCATATCAGACGAAGAGCCAGCTTGTGGATCAGTTATCGTTTCGGTTCCGGCACAAGCGCTCAAAAGTAGGAGCGCGGTAGCCAGGAATATTCTGGATATCATGAGCAGTTCAGATTTCTCGGAGGTGGTGAATGCGAACTGATTCTGGGGAGAAAACTATTCTAGGTCAAAAAAAGCGGCGTATCAACCGTTTCCCCTATCAAAATGCAATCTAAAGACGTTGAAAGAGGAGTCGTCATGCCACTATTGCCCTCCTTTCAAAGCAAATTCTTCAATTTCCTTGCCTTCTCTTATTTAGATTAAGTCTAAATAAGCATATTCGACCCAATGATTCGTTTCCAGCTCATTTTAGCACTTCTGGCACTTTCCTTTTCCGCCAAGGCTCAAGACATCACGCATAGACCAGGTCTTCTCGTCATGGCACATGGCGGAAGCGAAGAGTGGAATGAGGCGGTCCTAGATGCTGTAATGCCGTTGACGGCTCATCATCCGGTTGCTGTTGCATTTGGCATGGCAAATCCTGAAACGCTGCAGGAAGCCGCAGACGAGCTGGTTGATTCCGGCGTTTCCGAAATCCATGTCGTACGGCTTTTTATCTCTGGCGACTCTTTCCTTGCAGAGACGGAATATGCATTCAGTTTGAGTGACCAAGCCCCCGACGGTCACTATATGCATGAACCTAGACCCATAAACCTATCGGTCCCTGTCTCACTCAGTTCAGAGGGACTCATGGACATAGTATCTCTAGGGGGCGTTTTAAAAGATCGTGCCAAGGTGCTTTCGATGCATCCGAGAAGTGAATCCGTTTTTATCATCGGGCATGGACCTGGGAGCGACGAAGAAAACGAACGATGGCTTCAAAGAATGGACCGGATGGCTGATTCTGTTCGCGCCGTGCTCCCCTTCCATTCGGTCCAGGTGGAAACACTGCGAGAAGACTAGACAGGCAAGCGAGAAGAAGCCGAAGAGCGGATTCGTACCCACATCCAGAAAGAAGTTCAGGCGGGCAGGACAGTGCTCGTCATACCTTTTCGCTTGCATGGTTTCGGCCCGTACGCAGAGGTACTGGAGGGATTAGATTACCGCTCAGACGGTATGGGTTTTCTTCCGGACTCACGCATAACTGATTGGATCAAGTTCCAATTCGACCAACTCGTCTCGACGCAAGATCTTCAGACTGGTGTATACCTAAAAACGCCACTAGAAAACCACCTTCCAGCTACTAGACTTCCCGACACGATCAACCACGATCACTAACAGAGATCCGGAAGATCAAATCACCCGGCGTTCGACTCCCGCCACCGGTGTTTCTGAAAGAGAAGGTTTAGACTTCCGAGGCCATCATCTGATCAATGATCTTGCGTGCTTCATCGATCTCCTCTTGAATGATCGTGTGCCCCATCCCTTTATAGATGCGCTTCGTCACGTCAGCTCCCAGGCGCGTAAAGACATCAGCGCTCTCATTCACGCGTTTTTCCGGGATATGAAAATCGATATCTGAACAGCCCAGAAAAACTGGTGTGCCACCCATTGACCCTTCATGATGGAATTCCATGTCGGGTGGCCCGATCAATCCACCGCTGAACACTAAAAGCCCTCCAAAACGCTCTGGGTTACGAGCGGCGAACTCCGAAACGAGGCAGGCACCCTGAGAAAAACCTGCGAGTATGATACGCTCTCGTGGGATGTTCGCTTCTACCACGCGATCAACAAGCTCCGAAATGGTACTCAGCGCGGAGTCCAGTCCTGGCTGATTCTGATTCAAAGGAGATAAAAAACTGAATGGATACCACGTGTTCTGAAACGCCTGTGGAGCAAGGTAGACCATGTCCGGGTGTTCCAAGACCTGGGCCAACTCGAGAATACTGGGAGCTGTAGCGCCTCTTCCATGGACAAGAATCATGGCTGCCTGCGCCTCAGGTAGCGAGGCTCCTGCCGTATAGACTTTCTGTCCTTGGTGGGGTCCTTGTAGATCCGATACGTTCATGCTTGAGGTTACTTTGACAGTGTGTTTGAAAAATCAGGATGGTCGATCGGCGGAAGGGTTTTCTCTATTAAATCCCGCTTACTTTCGTACCAGGAGGGGAGCTTGAGTGATGAACCCAACTCCTCGATGGATTCATCAATTAGGAATCCGGGTTCGTCGGTGGCGACTTCAAATAGCACGCCACCTGGCCCTCTAAAATAAATCGAGTGGAAATACTGGCGATCTTGAACAGATGTTACCTGCTGACCCGCCGCACGAAAGGCGGCCATGTACTCCAATTGCTCTGAATCATCGACGGTCCTAAAAGCCACATGGTGAATAGAGCCAGCACCGAACGACCCTCGCGGAACGTCAGGTTGGACATCGATATCAACATAAAGACCCCGATCGTTTGAGGCACCGCAAAACCTGAACCGGCTTCCTTCCTGTCCAACGAAATCATATCCCATTTGCTCAGTCAGAAGAGCCGCCGTACCGGGCAAGGTATTTAAAAGGAGAGTCACGCTATGAAATCCTCGAAGCGCATGCTCCTCGGGAATGGGGCCGTCCTTCCAGAATTGAATAGTCGAAGGATCATCAGTTGCCACGAGCTCCACAACCATTCCATCCGGATCAGCCAATGAAATAACAGGGTCATCGAAACGCAGATTTGTCTCCTCAAATGGAATATCCAAGTCAGTCAGCCGAGCACGCCAGTACTCGATAGAAGTCCGAGGAATGGCATAAGCCATGGCGGAGGTTTCGCCGGAGCCTATTCGGCCACGGTGCATAGTCCGCCAAGGAAAAAACGTGATGGCCGTGCCTAGCGTCCCGATTTCATCTCCGTAGTAGAGATGATAGGTCCCTGGGTCATCGAAATTGACCGTCGTTTTGACTAATCGCTGCCCTAGAACCCCGACGTAAAAATCGACATTCGCCTGAGGGTCGGAGGCGACCGCCGTGATGTGATGTAGTCCTTGAATGGGTTTCATGCTGGAGATGAATGGTTTTCCGCTTTCTCAGTGTCACATAATTGAAAAACGTAACGAAGAAGCAGCCGATCAATGCTCTCCCCTCCATTTAATCGAGTACAGATCTGCTCGGCGGTCCTGCAGGTTGCGGACAGACCCCTCTAGATGCAAGCGGTTCAACTTTTCATAATCCAGATCGACAATCAGTGTCATCTCCGTGTTGGGCGTACTCTCGGCCATAATAGCGTCGTGCGGAAAGGCAAAATCTGAGGGCGAGAAAACAGCCGACTGGGCGTACTGAATATCTGCCGAGTCGACTTTTGGCAGATTGCCGACGCTTCCAGCGATCGCCACATAGCACTCGTTTTCGATAGCACGCGCCTGGGCGCAGTAGCGAACCCGCAAATATCCGTTTTTGGTGTCTGTCCAGAACGGCACAAAAAGAATCTGCATGTCCTCATCAGCGAGCATTCGGGCCAGTTCGGGAAACTCCACGTCGTAACAAATCAGGATCCCGATACGTCCGAAATCCGTTTCAAAAACCCTCAAGGCATTGCCGCCCTTCATGATCCAGCTACGCGTCTCGTGAGGCGTTGGGTGGATTTTCATCTGGGATTCAACCGTCCCATTGCGGTGACACAGGTAGGAAATGTTATAGAGTTCGCCGTCCTCAATGACGGGCATAGATCCGGCAATGATGTTGATGTTGTAGGACACGGCCAATTTGGACATGCTCTCGACAACCTCGGGGCTGAATGCCGCCAATGCTCGGATGGCGTCTTTCGATGTCTCGTGCTCTCCCAAGCCCATCAACGGGGCATTGAAAAACTCAGGAAACAGGGCCAGATCACACTGATAATCAGAAAGGGCATCCACGAAATATTCCGCCTGCTGCACTAACTCTTCTAATGATTTCATCGTGCGCATTTGCCACTGCACGCAGCCGATGCGAGCCGTCGTGCGTTTTGCGCCGATGAGTGGCGTCTTTTCTGGGTCGTAGTACAAATTGTACCACTCCAGAAGCGTAGCATATCCGTGAGACTTATTGTCCTCTGGGAGATAATTGCGCAGTACCCGTTTTACTTCAAAGTCATTTGCCAACTGAAAGGTCAAAATTGGGTCATAGATTTCTTTCCGTTTCACTGCCTCGATGTATGCCTGAGGAGTCAAGGAATCGGCATGCTTCGAGTAGTTCGGAATGCGTCCGCCGGCTACAATCGACTTTAGGTTCAGATTTTGACACAGCTCTTTGCGAGCCTCATACAGCCGGCGACCTAAACGCATGCCGTGGTAGTCGGGATGAACACAAATGTCTACTCCATAAAGCACATCGCCATTGGGATCGTGCGTTGTCAGGTTCGAGTCACCTGTGATCTCGTCATACGTATGCTGATCCCCAAACTTGTCATAATCAACTATGACGGAAAATGCTGCGGCAACCACTACACCATGGTCCTCGATACAGATCTGACCTTCAGGAAATGCTTTCAGCTGCCGGACATATTTCGACTTGGGCAAATCCATGTCGATCTCGGTGTATACCCGATCCATGATGACCTGGATATCATCGTAATCCGCAGGCTTGAGGTGACGTAGATGAAGCTTGTGTTCCGACTCTTCATTGAGATGGGGTTCCATATAGAAGGCGCTCGGCGTCGAGTGAGGTTTGGTTGAATCGACTCTACCTAGGTGGTCCTAACGTTGTTGGGCTGTCGGATATACTTCGGTCCTAGAAATCCGGTTCTGCGACTACCCGCCTATTTGCAACAAAAAGCAGACAAGCGCTCCGCCTACAACCAACCAGAAGGCGCTCATCAGACATGTCTGAAGTATTCGATCAACAGCATATACAATGAACTCACTTCACTTCCACTGACTCGAGTTGCTGTCGCGCATACCGCGTATTCACTCGGGCGCCAAGTTGCGTCATCATCGATATTAGACCTGCCAGCAGTCGATTGACAAAAACGAAGTGGTGTGACCCAACAGGGCGTCGATGCTTGTAGGCCTCACGCCCCGTCAAGCGTGGCATGACGGACTGGAATTCCTGAAGTAGCTCTCCTGAGCCAAAGTCATACTCATCCCCACGATATAGAGACTCAATAATCCCACCAAGGATATCCAGAATCTCTAGCAAATACTCCCGCCCTTCTTCCGGTAAGTCGTCCGGAAGCATTTCCAAATCACGATAAGCCCGAAGCTGAGCATCGCGATCTCCCGACATGCGAGCCCTGTACAGGGCGATAAGATCGTCGCGGAAATCCCTTGGAAAGTGCTTAACGCACCCAAAGTCCAGAATCCCCATTCGTCCATCATCTAGAAAGAGGAAATTGCCCGGATGAGCATCTGCATGGACCGTCAGATGATCTGCTGCGACCTGCCCATGGACGGTGTCCCATAACATTTGCCCAAAATGGTCCTTTCTTTCTTGAGTCGGATCTTGGGCCAAGAACTCTTTAAGATGGACTCCGGAAACGTGGGTCATTGTGATGACACGTTCGGTCGTCATTTCAGGAATCCATTCTGGAATGATGATATTGGATCCCGCAAATCGCTCCGCAAATGCAGTAATGTTCTGGCCCTCTTGTAAGTAGTCTGTTTCCTCCATCATACGATCCCGGACTTCTTGCAGATATGGATCAATTGACCCTGAATCCAAAAACCGGCCTGCAAGGCCACGTACGATACGCAGATCGGAATCCACGCTCTCGCGCACATTGGGATATTGCACTTTGACCACCACGTCACGCCCGTCCTTCAAGATGGCTCGATGAACCTGCCCAAGTGATGCCGCTGCCATTGCCGTCGCATCAAACGTTGCAAAAATCTCTTCCGGGGGATGGCCGAATGCTTGCGTGACAAGCCGACGCACGAGTGCAGGTCCCATCGCAGGGACTTCGTATTGCGCTTTGGCCAAGACCGTCGCAAACTGATCAGGAAGAAATCCCGGCTCCATGCTCAGACCTTGAGCCATTTTCAGCGCCGTCCCTCGGAGTTTGGATAACTCTGTGAACAGGTCCTCCGCATTGCTCGAATGGAGGGCTGCCCGGGCCGTTGATTTGTCGGTGCCAATCGCGCGCCGGGAAAGATAGCGGGCATAGTTCGCGCCGATTTTCATGCCGGTCTTTGCCGCTATGAAGCCTCGCTCCCGTGCGCCTCCTGGCGGCTCAGCCGAGCCGGCCTCCTCTACTTCATGCTCCGCCATGTGAGTCCTCTTCTGAAGTCGAGGCATCATCCGCTGCTTTCCCGTCCGCATCATGGGGGGCAGATTCGTCAGCGCCATTCGAGTGTCCAAAGATCCAATCACCCACAACCGGAATCTTGTCGATGGGCAAGTACCCAGCTTCTATCGCATATCGGGTAAGATCCACTGCCTTCTGAGGAACGGGTGTCGTCAGGATGGAGGACGCAAACGAAAGTGTACGGTCAGCAAGGGCTGCTGAACGTTCGCGTTCGGGAGAATCGTCATTCAAGGCAACCTCTAAAAGCTGAACCAGCATTTCCGCCACGACGAACCGGCTGGGAGCCGTGTCCGTAATCAGGCGATTCACGCCAGGCAGGTCGATGCCTGACACGACGTCGGAGAGAGCCTCACGTAATGCCTTCTGAAAATCCGAGGAAAAGCCTGACGCCTCGTTGATGAAAACATCGGACGGCTCTTCGGCAGATTCTTCTACGCCATCGAGCAGCATGAAGAAAAACGCCGTCAGTCGTTCCGATACTGGCCATTGGCTGGAACCAGGAATCGATGCCAGCTGCTCGATGGCGGCAGCAACGGCTTCTTCGAAATGGATAGAGTCTTTTTTTGTCATCGACGAGGGTAGATGGGTGCGTTTGAACGCGGCACGAAAGCGCACAAGGCGGCGTGGCAGGGAGGGCACCTAGGTACCGATCATCTGGCCCTTGTTACGCAACTAAATCGTCTTAGATGCGGCATGATGGGCTATTCTGGCTCGATATATCGCTTCAGCACCGAGTACTACACTTTGAAGTACAACTTTTGCCGGTCCATCCACCAGGCAACGAGAGCCCAGACCGCTACAAAGGTAATCCCGAATAGGAATGACGCCATTTGCGGGCCCCCGGGCAAGGACGCGTACAAGAATGCCTTGAGCGATGAATCTCCGACCCGGATGAGGCTTAAAGAGGTCGCCATCATTCCAGAGGCAACAAATGCAAAAATAGCATTCCGGCCGTACGCCACGAAGGGGTTAGCCCACTTCCGCCATCCACGCATATCAATAGCGTGGTAAAGAATGCCAAGGGTCGCTAGTGCCATTCCGGCGGTAAAGACGGTGTATGAGCTGGTCCAAAGCCGCTTGTTGATAGGCATCCAAATGCTGAGAACGAGCCCTGCGAGCATCAGCCAACCTGCAGCGACAAATAGCCCGTTCAATTTTTCCTCGGCGGTTTTTTCTTCTCTACGCAGCCATAGACCTGTCAGAATCCCAAACAGCACTGAGCATGTTGCCGGAATGGTACTGATGAACCCCTCTGGATCGAACGACCAGATCAGATCACCCGCTTCGTTGAAGAGCTGTCGAGCGCTCCACGTATGCGTTCCAAGCACGTGGTAATCGATGTAAAAAGCCCAATTGGAAAAGAGTTCACCGACAGGCGTTTCAGCTGTTGGGAATGCCATGCTCAGGTCCGGCAGTCCGAATCCAGGGATAGGTACCCATAGCATGAACGCCATGTACACGGCGAGCAAAACAGCTATCCATCGAAGGATGCCTTCCTTTGTCGGGTGCAGAAACCAAATACCGGACGCAAGGAGGTAACACCAGCCAATGCGCACCAAAACACCTGGGAGACGAATACCGGCAATACGCGTGAGGAGTGAGTCCTCCCATCCCAATCCAACAGCTGCACCCACAAAGAGGACCAGTCCGGCTCCGAGCACGACCCACCATCTTCGGCGATTTTCAGCGCCGGCGAGCAAGGCAACAGCTCCCGCCATCGCCAAAAGAAACCCGACCCGGAGCACCCACGACAGTATTCCGTCTTCCTGCCCGGTCCAAAACAGGCGTGACCACGTCGAACCCCAATAGCCAAGGAGCATCAACGCCCCTGCGCGTTGGGCCACATGGATTAGCAGGTCTTTCTTCGATGCGCCTTGCGACTGCCTTTTTGGAATGGAGTACATCATGGCCACTCCAACCATGAACAAGAAAAACGGAAAAACCAGATCCGTAAATGTCCAGCCGTTCCACGCTGCGTGCTCAAGAGGCCAATAAATATGACTCCAAGACCCCGGGTTATTAACCAGGAGCATAGCGGCGATAGTCAGGCCACGAAGAGCATCTAGGGATTCAAGGCGACGGGGGGACAACGACATGGTTCGATTATGTTCAGATGTTCATCATTGAGTCTCGGGCGCGGCCATCTCATTTGGACTCAGCCCTGCACGTAGCATCGACCTAGATTCATTTATTATGCGTAGGTCAAAAACATCAGGACGGGCATAATGCCCTGCCGTATCGAGTTGAAATCTAGACCCCCTAGCGAAATCCAGATTGATTTCGGCAAGCAGAATCCCTTCTTCTTTTTCGAGAGGACCTGCTAGTATTTTCCCATCCGGATCAACAATGAGGGACATACCGGGATTTAACCATTCCCCAACCTCTGACATCCACTTTTTCTTGAACTCGAACCGGTCTGGAATGTCATCCATCTTCATCGCAGAGCAGGCGCTTATCACAAAACTGCGGCCTTCCTTTCCAATATGTCGCATGGTCGAAATCCAAGGTTCGCCCCGGTCCCAGGTTGGCACCACGCAAACTTCCATACCGCGCGCATACAGCGTGTAGCGAGCCAGAGGCATATAGTTTTCCCAGCAAATCAACCCGCTTACCTTCCCAACGGGAGTTGAATGAACCTGAAGGTCTGACCCGTCTCCCTGGCCCCACACTAAACGCTCAGCGACCGTTGGGATCATCTTTCGATGACAACCAAGAATGGCTCCCTGATCACTTATGTGCAGCAAGGAATTGAATAGCGTAGAGCCGCTAGCTTCGTGGTTCCTTTCGTTGATTCCGATCGAAACAGTGATTCCGTGATCCGCGGCGGCTTCGCACAACCGGGAAACATGTCGACCCGGCACATCCACTGAATTCTCTAGCAGTTCGGCATAAAGTGGGCGCAAATCATGTGTTTTTACGGGAGGAATAAACCAGGACCATACGGGGTATCCAGGCAAAAATGCTTCTGGAAAGACGGCCAGCGTTGCACCAGCCTTCGCAGCTTCGCCCATCAAAGAGCATGCTTTGTCGACGCTACGATCAAGATCGAGAAACACTGGCGCTGCCTGAACAGCGGCAACGATTGATACGTCATTCATAAGAGAGCTCATTGAGGTGGTAACAACAATATCGGAAAAGAAAACTCTGTTCAACAGGGTACACTGCTGCGAATAACAAATCCTCAAAAGGACAATTTAGACCGACATCAGCATTATTGATGCACCGGCCGCGACTACCCCCGTCGTCCCACAACCTGAACAACGGCGCTCATACCATTGTGGTATCGCCCTTCATGGATGTCTCGCTCGACTTCCTGGCACACGTGAAGTTTTAATCCTACCAATTCCTCAGTCAATCCGTTGGCAGTCATGAACATGTCAGGGCGACTGGCGGGCGGACCACCATTTCCTGGCATCTCTGGTTGACGTGGAGTGTAAGCTTCTAGCAGGAAAACGCCTTCTGGTCTTAAGGCACGGAAGATAGCTGCATGCAACTCCCGACGCAGCGGGGGCCGAACATGGGCAAAAACAGAAATGATTGCATCCCACGCATCTACGCCAAGATCATAATCTGCAAGATCAGCATGGACTGTGCTGATAGAAACACCCTGTGAATCTGCCAAGGAACGGGCTTTTTCTAGACCCACTGGCGACGTGTCAACCGCAACTACTTCGAATCCTAGTGTTGCAAGATGAACAGCGTTGCGTCCTTCTCCCTCGGCCAGGCACAAGACTCGGCCGCCGGCTTTGATTCGACTGGCTTGGGCCACTAAAAAGTCGTTTGGGCGCGTGCCGTAAGCATACCCCTCTTCAGCATACCGCTGATCCCACATTGGACGAGCGTCCGAGCAATTATCTGGTCGAACGGTACTCAAGCGCCGTCACCTGAAACCTCGATGTCATCCAGTCCCAAGTCTTCGTCGAATCGGATAACATTGTCGTTCTCATCGTCCGAATCCAATGAAGCATAATCGACTTCGGGTGGGCCATCAAAATGCTGATACCCAGCTGGATGCAACGGCATCAGCCCTGTTTCGGGCGAATAAGTTCGCACCCCTTTCGTGGCTTCCTCGATGTTGCCAATTATCGACACACCTTGCATCGCATCAATCGCACCCACATCAGTAGGATCCACTGTGAATAACAGTTCGTAGTCTTCGCCGCCAAACAAGGCATATGCATCCACATCGTCTAAAAACTGGTCAGCCACCGCCCGCGTTTCCGGGTCAAATGGAAGGGCTGGGATACGAACGGTTGCGCCCACGCTGCTTCGGAGGGCAATATGATGAATCTCGCTTGCGATACCATCTGAGATATCGATCATCGATGTCGGCTTGATGCCTGCCTTTTGCAGCAAATCGATTACGTCTAGGCGGGCGTGAGGCCTCAATTGCCTGCGAATTACATATTGATGCGCTTCCAATTCAGGTTCGTATGCATCACCTAGATCATTAAGCGCTTGGCGTTGGTCAAGCAATACTTTGAGTCCCGCGTAGGAGCCGCCGACGTCGCCCGTGACACAGATATAATCACCAACACGAGCTCCCCTTCGAAACACGACATCCTGTTCGGCAACGCCACCGATAACCGTAATGGAAATGTACAGGGCATGAGCAGTGGATGTATCCCCACCCACTAATTCCATTCCGTATGCTTTGCACGCATCAGCCATTCCATCATAGAGCGCGTCCATCATTTCGACGGAAAAATTTCGGGGCATGCCGATGGATACCGTAGCATATAACGGCTTTGCATTCATCGCCACCACATCGCTGACATTGACGGCAATCGATTTCCATCCCAGAAATGGCATCGGAATGAAGCTGCGATCGAAATGAACGCCTTCGATCAGGACATCGGTCGTCACTACGTGTAACTGCCCTTCACCAGCGCGATACACTGCGGCGTCATCCCCAATGCCCTCGATCAGGTTTTCAGACCGCGGGATGCCAGCAAGGCGCTCTTGCATTCGGCCGATCAATCCGAATTCGCCTAGGGAGGCAACGGGTGTGAAGGTATCGCTCATGGGTCGCGGGGTTGGATAGTGACGGATCAAAGAAGCCGTTTGGCATTCTTTGCGGCGGTTAGAACGCTTCTCGAGCGTTGTGATTCCCTGGCGGGCAGATCTTTCCGGAAAATGCACGACCACGAGCTCCAGTTACGGACGGCATTCCGGTCGCAACACCGTTTAGTGCTTCATGGGCTAAAATGGCAAAACACACGGCCTCCTTGGCATCAGGGTCAAATCCGAGTACTGATAATGGCTCGACAGAAGCGCCTGAAAGCGAATCAGACAAGCCAGACATAATGGCCTGATTGTGAACGCCGCCACCGGCCACAAGCACTCTTGTCGTGGTACTAGGGGTAATGCCCCCAGAGGGGATAAATCCCGCAGATGAAAAATCGTCAACGTTATCTCGAATAGCGTCAGCAATCGAGCGAATAGTCAACTGCGCAGCCGTCGCGAACCTTGATGCGGTATCAAGATGCGTTGTACGGGAAAGAAAATCGGCTAAATAGGCCGCGTTGAACAGCTCGCGACCGGTTGACTTGGGGGGCTTTTGCCTGAAATATGGATGCTCCAATAAGCCATCCACAACGAGGTGGTCTGGGAATCCGAGAAGGGCTTCTTCCCCATTGAGGTCCATCGACAATCCTAGCAGATTCTGGGACAGACTATCAAGCAGCATGTTCGCTGGACCCGAATCGAATGCAATCACATGATCTCGGTCGCATCCTGCAGGCAGCACGGTGAGGTTCGCGATGCCACCAAGGTTAAGCAGAACGCGATGCTCCGTCGGATGCGTAAACATTGCCCAATCCATGTAAGGAACCAGGGGGGCACCCTGTCCGCCAAGAGCCATATCTCCTTGGCGAAAATCCCCGACGACGGTTACGCCCATCAACTGCGCTAATCGAGCCGGGTCACCCAGTTGCAGCGTGCTTCCAGCCTCGGGATCGTGATAAACTGTTTGTCCATGGCTACCAACGGCATCCAAGCCGCCAACCGCATCCACGCCACTAAAAGCATCCAAGCCTTCGAGATCAATGCCTGAGCCTGAGGCCACCGTACGGATCGCATCGGCATAAACGGTAGCAAGCTCGGCATGTAACCTCGTGACTTCCTGAATACACGGGAGGCGAGCGGCGCCCTCACCACCATCAGACGCGATGGCAGGATCGCTAATACGGTGCAATCGATCCCGGAGCGCTGGGTCATACTCGATAGAACCAGCCGCCAACACCTCAACGTTTATCTCCCTCCCACTTCCAGCGATCCGGACGAATGCTACGTCCACACCGTCCAAGCTAGTGCCGGACATCAATCCAGCGACAAGTCGAGAGGGTGTTGGGGAATTTGTCATCACAGGCGCCGGTTTAGGACGACATGCCTTTCATCTCAGCTACCTTGCCGAGGAATTCTTCGCGACGATCAGGATGCTGCTGCGCCAGTTTTTCATACACCTGGGCAGCTTCCTCGAAATAGCTCTGATTTGCATAAATACGAGCTAAGGTCTCGCTGACCACGTCTTCAATATCAAGGTCGAGGTCGCCAGGATCCATCATAGGGATGTCTGGATCTGGGACAATAGCGGCAGATTCTAACTCTTCAATGAGCTTGTCAAGATCCTGGAATTCTGGAACTGGATCGGCCGGCTTGCTACGGCTGGCGGGTGATGGACCAGCGGTCGGTCCACCAAAGACGGCCGCCACATCATCTTCAGAGGCCGGCTCCGTATCAGCTTCACTTATGGGCGCAGCGGATGAGGGGGAATCAATACCCTCAGGCAAGATGAATTCACCCGGTTTGCCGAACTGCTTACGAAGGATGGCATGACGTAGTCCTTCTTCAATGATGGTCACTTCAGGCCCATAAAATGCCGCCTGTTTCCACATCACGAGGGCCGCTGGATGATCCCCTTCTGCCTCAAAAATGCGTGCCAAGAGGACGCGGGCGGAAAGATGTTGTGGCACAACGTGCAGAATGTTCTGCAACATCACCCGCGCCTGATCGATCTCGCCGGAGTCGATAAGGTCAGCTGCTTGTCGGATGTCCGGAAGCTTCATAACGCAGTGAAAGTGGATTCAGTTGTTGTGTCTGTCCAACGAGGCCACAAAATGGCAGCGCGTTCAACAAGATACGTTACCAGTTCGACGTCGCAGCAGTGAAAACATCATCTGCAATTTTTTCGAGCGCGGCAAAGGCAGCTGTCTCCTCCTGAGCAGGATCAAATGGGTCGTATTCTTCAAATGCCGAGAAACTCCGGCCGATCAATTCAGAGGAATCTGTTTGGTCGGTGTAGGTCACTTCTGCCGCGATGGTGATGCGATTTCTTGTCGCTTGCTCCTGTCCAGATACGGAAGTAGGCTGATTCGTGTACCGGGTGATGACTACTGTCAGTAGCGCATCTGCATCTGACTCCGTCGTTTCCAGGTTGAGGCGCGTTTGGCGAACGAATCGGTCGATGAGTAGCCGTGTTAGCTCATCGTCCAAACCTGTAACAGTCGAAACAGTGTTGTCATCAACCAGCGGTATTGCGACTGTTGATAAATGTTCAGGAATACTTGCTCCTGTGAAACTGTAGTACGCGCAGCCCGAAAGGCTAACAGTGAGGCAAGCGATCAGCGCTAAGACAGTTGGGTGCCATTTCGATATGAAACGAGTATCAGTCAACAGATTCCGACGCCTCGATGTCTTTGAGTTTTCTATAGAGGGTTCGCTCGCTAATTCCGAGCGCCTCTGCCGTCTGTCGACGGTTGTTCTCAAATCGCTTCAGAGCCGATAAAATCAACGTCCGTTCGGCATCTTCAAGCGTAGGAAGGTCATTGGAGGCCGCCGTCTCTTCATCATCCTCGATCAGGGAGGCGTATTCTTCTGGTCCTGCATCGTACTCGTATGGCGCGTCTTCAATGAACGATTCACGTCGCCCGGACTCATCCCGGTTTTCATGCATCACCAAAAGACGTCCTGGGTCCTGAACTGGAGGTGAGCCACCACGCGATGCCGCAGAAACAAGGATGCCGATCTGATCTTTGAGATCTTTTACTTCGCCCCTCAACTCCAGTAACGCTCGGTAAATCAGCTCACGTTCGCGTGCACCTGTTGCTTCATCATCGGCGGAAGTACCGCCTGATGACCCAACGGGCACCAGTCCTAGACCACCACCAGGCGACAATACGCCTCGCAGGTAAGGACGCAAATCGTCGGCGTTGATCGATGTGCCCTTCAAAAGGACGATTGTTTGCTCAGCAACGTTGCGAAGCTCTCTGATATTCCCAGGCCAGCGGTAACGGACTAAAAGCTCTCGGGCGCTAGAGTCCAGCGCAGGAGCAGACGAGTTGTAGCGTTGCGCAAACCGATGCTGGAAGTGCTCAAAAATGGGCAAAACGTCATCGCGACGATCCCGAAGGGGCGGGACGTGCAGGATAACCGTGCTGAGTCGGTAATACAGATCTTCGCGGAATCGACCTGCCTCGACTTCTCGGCCAAGGTCTTTGTTTGTCGCAGCTATCACTCGTACGTCACTTTTCATGACGTTGGTCGACCCGACTCGGCTGAATTCTCCTGTTTCCAGAACACGCAACAAACGGACCTGTGCGGTCAGTGGCATTTCACCGATCTCATCGAGGAAAATGGTGCCACCATCTGCTTCCTCGAAATAGCCAGTTCGGCGTTCCACAGCACCAGTGTACGCTCCTTTTTCGGCACCAAACAATTCCGACTCGATTAGACCTTCAGGGATCGCGCCACAATTCATTATGAGGAGCGACTTGTGTCGGCGTCCTGAAAGCTGATGAATAGCCTGTGCAAACAGCTCTTTACCAACGCCGCTTTCGCCCTGAACAAGCACCGTTATTTCGGTACCAGCAACTTGTCGGACACGATCGAGAGCCTGCCGCATACCTGCGGACTGCCCCACGATTCCGAATCGTTCCTGCATCGCTTGTCTATCCATGATTTCCAGCCTCCTTAGACCAGGCCGATAGGTTCGGCAATCAGTGTGGCCGATGTACAGTCAGTCACTCGGACCTTGACATAATCTCCCTTCGAGAAATCAACCCGATTGAATACGGTCATTTTATTCGTATCGGTTCGACCGGAGAGCTGATCCTCACTGCGCCGGCTCGTTCCTTCTACGAGTACGATATGCTCTTTACCAATCTCAGCTTGGTTTTTTTCAAGCGAGATGCCAGACTGCAACTGAATAATGTCGTTGAGACGACGTTTTTTCAGGTCTTCTGGGACGTTATCTACGAATTTGCGCGCCGCATACGTATCGGGCCGCTCAGAGTACATGAACATATAGGCATGGTCATAGCGAACCAGCTCCATGAGGGATAATGTGTCCTGATGTTCTTCTTCGGTTTCATCACAGAAACCAGCTATGATATCCGTTGAAAAAGAAACGCCAGGTACAATCTTTCGGGCGCGCTCAACCAGATCCAGGTAGTGCTCCCTACTGTAGGTCCGCTTCATGCGATGCAGCATGTCCGTATTGCCATGCTGAACAGGAAGGTGGATGTAGTTACAGACATTGTCGCGCTCGGCATGTACATGAAGCAGGGCATCCGAGCAGTCTTTGGGATGCGAAGTGGAGTACCGGATCCGCAGATCAGGTGATATCAATGAAATCCGGTAAAGGAGTTCGGCGAAGTCCACATTAGCTCCTTCTTTCTCGTCGCGATAGGAGTTGACGTTCTGCCCGAGCACTGTGACCTCCTTGAAGCCGCTCTCGACGAGGGACTTGCACTCATCCAAGATGCTCACGACCGGCCTGCTGCGCTCGCGTCCACGTGTGAAAGGCACGACGCAGAAAGAGCACATGTTGTCGCATCCGCGCATAATGGAGACGAAGGCAGAAACGCCATTCGTGTCATATCGAACAGGCTTGATGTCCTCGTAGGTCTCTTCGCGAGAGAGTAGCACATTTACGGCAGCTTGCCCTGTATCGGTAGCAGCGCTCAGTAAGTTAGGAAGGTCCCGATACGCATCTGGACCCACAACCAAGTCGACTAATTTTTCTTGGTCTAGCAGCTTTTCCCGAAGACGCTCTGCCATACATCCCAATACACCTAGTTTCAGGTCAGGATTATGCTTCTTCTTCTGACTACGCAGCTCAGCTAGGCGCCGCCGCACTTTCTGCTCAGCATTTTCCCGAATGGCACACGTATTGATCAGGACGACATCAGCCGCATCGAGATCATGCGTGAGACCGTATCCATTTTCGCGTAGAACAGCGGCTACGATTTCAGAATCGGACACGTTCATCTGGCACCCATAGGTTTCCAGATAGACCTGAAGTTTGCCATCAACCGTAACCGAAACCTGTTTAGGTTGGTCGAGATCGTCAAGGATGGGAATGTCGAGAGTAGGCTGCACGTGCCGTTTTGTCTGATTTATGCGGTTCGGGAAGGGTACAACCCTCCTGAATTACTCAGGTTCGCGGATAAATGCAGAAAATGCGACAAAATGTCAGCATCATCAATTGAATCGCCCGTTACAACATTGCGTATATTTGCATCTCGGACTATCCTCGGACACCTCGCGAAACTCAAACAGATCGGATCATCATGGCTGGCCACAATAAATGGTCTAAAATCAAACGGCAAAAAGCTGTTACCGACGCTCGCCGCTCCAAAAGTTGGGCTCGAATTACTCGCGACATCATGGTTGCTGCCCGTGAAGGAGGTGGTGATCCCGGCATGAATGCTCGCCTAGCCCTCTCGGTTGAGAAGGCTAAAAGCGAGAATATGCCCAAGGACAACATCGAACGCGCTATTAAGCGAGGTACAGGTGAAATCCAGGGTTCAGATTATGTGGAAATGACGTACGAAGGGTACGGACCCCACGGGATTGCCATATTTGTTGAGGCGTTAACCGATAACACGAATCGAACGGTTGCGGACGTGCGCCACCTCTTTGGTAAGCACGGCGGCAGTATGGGGCAGAATGGTTCTGTTGCTTTTCAGTTTGACAGAAAGGGTATTTTTGATATCCCGGCCGAAGGAAATGATGAGGACTCCTTGTTCATGTTGGCCGCAGATGCAGGCGCCGAGGATGTCATCCTAGAGGATGATGCCTTCGAAATTACAACGCCTGTGGAGGCTTTCGGTGCGGTTCAAGCTGCCCTTGAATCGGAAGGCGTAACCATTACGGAAGCTGGACTGCAGCGGGTTGCCACACGTACAACAAGAATCGGCGCTGAAGAAGCAAAAGCGGTTGTCAAACTTCTGGAACTCCTTGAAGAGCATCAAGACATTCAGGCCGTATACTCGACCATGGAAATGGACGACGCCACCATCGAAGCAATCAGCTAACGATTCGTATCGGAAAGAAACTCATCTTTCCACGCCCGGCAGCATCCCCATAACGCAATGATCATTCTTGGCATCGACCCAGGCTCGAACGTTACCGGCTTTGGCCTGGTAGAGTCTGACAGTACAGGTGAGCGATTGCTGGAAACGGGCGTCATCCGACTATCGGATACGAAAGATCATTCTCTGCGCCTGAAACGGATCTACGAGTCCGTCCTTGAATTGATTGACGAATTCAATCCTGATTTATTCGCCGTGGAGATGCCCGTTTATGGCAATAATCCCCAATCCATGTTGAAGTTGGGTCGCGCTCAAGCAGCTGCCATGTTAGCCGCTCTCAATCGGCAAATTCCCGTCACGGAATACACGCCAAAAGAGATTAAAAAAGCAGTAACAGGGAACGGAAACGCCTCGAAGGAGCAGGTCCGATTCATGGTTGAAACCATGTTAAAAATGCCAAAAGAGACATCCATTACTATGGATGCCTCAGATGCATTGGCTGTAGCGCTGTGTCATATCCATCGAGGTGCTACGCTCTCAGACGCGACCTACAAAAACTGGGACGCTTTTGCCCGAGCTCACCCGGATCGATTGAAATAGGCGAGATCAATGGGCTGGGTGTAATCCAACCCATATAGTCGAGTCTGACTAGTCCCGATCCTTGTACAATCCACCAAATCCACGTTCTTCGTCTCTAAGACGAACGACGAGTGCCGCCTCGTCCTGAGGGACGCCGCCGTGACTCATATGGAAAATCAGATGCGCAACCTGCTTGTCCTTGTTTGGTGACTGCTGCCACTCAGGATGAGCCTGCTCGATGATCGAGGTTAAAATGCGAATGTATGGATAGCGCTCTTCAGGGGTCTCCATCTTGCCGACGGATTCAGCCAATAGATCTGCGTTACGGCCCACCTGGCGGTCGATGATCTTGGTTTCGTATTTCATTATCACAATGTGCTAGCCTGATGCCGGATACATAATAGATTCCGGTGGCAGGTTTGATGGGTTCAGTAACGGGAGTCCGGAGTGCCTTGCGTCAAAGGGGACCGCGGAAGCTGGCAACGGAGATGTGTCGGTAGTCCCATGCCAGCGAACGTGCAAAATAGGCACATTTTTGTGAGCAACCAAGCCCAACCGACGAGGCCAGTCGAGTGTATCGAGCTTTCCTGATGTGGGTGAACCCCATTCGAAAATCCTCGTTGAAGGCCCCCGACAGACCCGATGCGCAACCTCCAACTCCCATATCGACTCGAACTGCTTCCGGTGATTCCTGCTTTTCACCGGCGTGCACGGCAATCCAAAGAGTTTGCCGAGGGTGAACTCGTGTATTATGGCCCATCGCCAGGATACTATGGCATTGGAGAGGTTAAGAACCTCATCGAAGGATATGTTGCAGTGGATTTTCGGGGCACAGGCCAATTCGGTGTCCACGAAGACGTCTTTAGACCTGAGTATCTCATCCCCATCCCCCGTTCAACCATGGGAATTCTTTAATCAGAATTCCGTCCAGAGAGGTCTCATCGTATGGACTGTGCCAGACTCGATATGCTACAAAGATTCCTATTCAACGTCTCACTTTGTTGCCCCTATTCTGCTCGTTTCCGGATGCGGACCAAGGCACGAATCTATCCCGATGATTGACGGCAAAGTTGATAATTTCGAGGATGGAGACATCTATAACTCTCTGGGTTTTACCTGGGAATCTGTGTCTGGTGGAGCCGAGGCTGACGCAACGATATTTGTTGAAGCAGGCGGAATCGGGTCATCGCGATATCAGATGACCGTGGGTGGCATGCGGCCCTTCGGTTCCGGTGGTGAACTCGTTTCAGGCGCACGGGTGAAACTGGGACAGGCGTTGGATGCCAACCGATCCGAGGTAACAAACGTAACCGCATATAAAGGCCTAGAATTCCGTTTACAAGGCACCCCGGGCTCGTTCATTGTTCAGCTCGGAACGGAAATCATCACAGACTTTGATTACTGTAACGCCTACGTTGAGGTAACCCAAGAGTGGAATCTTTTTCGCATTCCATTCTCACAGTTCAAGCAGGAGGGATTTGGTCAAGAACGCACATGGACAGGAACAGACCTGACCCACTTCGCGGTGTACTCCAACATTTTCGGTCCTTACACGATCGCAATTGATGATGTTCGTTTTTACGCAGATTGACGACAGGCTCGCGTAGGAGGATTCCCCTACGACGCAATTGACCGAGATTGCGTACGATTGGGAGCGCTCAATCTCACCCCTTCAACCGACTCGAAACACATGCACACCTTAAAAGTCCAGGGCGTCACGAAACGCTACGACAAGGTGCTGGCCGTGAACGATGTCTCGTTCGAAGCACAGCCCGGAAGAATTCTCGGCTTGCTTGGCCCAAACGGAGCTGGCAAGACGACCACTATTCGGATGATCACCTATATCACAATCCCGGATACTGGACAGATTCTGTTTGGCGATCAGCGCGTCAGCCCAAAGTCCCAAGAAATCATGGGGTATCTACCTGAAGAGCGGGGCCTTTACAAGAAAATGAAGGTGGGCGAGCAACTCATGTATTTTGCAGAGCTCAAGGGAATGCCCAAGAGAGATGCCAAAGAAAAGATTAGATATTGGTTAGATCGGATGGGCGCGCTCGACTGGGTTTCGAAAGAGACAAATGAGTTGTCCAAAGGGATGCAGCAAAAGATTCAGTTCGTCGCGACTATCCTGCATGATCCAAAACTCTTGATTCTGGACGAGCCCTTCGGTGGTCTCGACCCAATCAATGCTGACCTGCTTCAAGACGTTATTCTAGAGCTAAAGGATGCTGGACGGACGATCGTGTTTGCATCGCACCGAATGGAGCAGGTTGAGCAGCTCTGCGACGATATCTGCCTCGTGTCCCGAGGTGAAATCGTCGTAAACGGCCCGCTAAATGACATCAAGCATCAGTTTGGCAAGAACACGGTCATGATCGATTTCGAGGGATCGGATGACTTCCTCGATACCCTGACAGAGGACGGTTCAGTTCGCGTCAATACGCGCAGTTCGCGCCACGCCGAAATTCGTCTTCTCGATGGAACGCCATCGAAAAAAGTACTTAAAGCAGCACTCGATACCGTCTCGGACATCACCCGATTCGAGCTCGTAGAGCCTCCGATGCGAGAAATCTTCGTCACGGCCGTTACTGAACAACAGGGCCGCCAGGCACTGGAAGCAGACCACTCAGCCGCTCAGGGAGGCCAGAAATGACCCGCAACAAGACATTTATTGTAGCCAAAAACGAGTTTCTTAAGCGCGTAAAGACGCGTTGGTTCGTCTTTACCACATTGCTGGGACCGATAGTGATGGTAGCATTTTTCACTATCATCGGCTTCGTGTCAGCTTCTGCTATTGAAGGAGGCGACCAGAGCATTTTGGTTCTTGACGAGACAGGGCGGCTGGGCAGTTCGCTCTCTGATCCGGACGGAAAGCTGTCCTTCGATGTTACAGATCTGCCGGAGGACTCATTGAGAGCGCGCGTTCTTCGCGGCGAAGTAAATGGGTACTTGTTTCTACCCTCAGCCGTAATCAGCGGCGATCAATCTGCGAAGTACTACTCGACAGAAGGCGGCGGCGTCAGCTCCTTCAACTTCGACCTGCGATCCATCATCAGGAATACGGTCAGAATAGCGCGGTTAGAGGATCAGGATGTAGCGCCTGAGGTATTCGAAATCATTAATGCGGGTGTTGGTCTAGACTCCATTAAGCTATCTGATGAAGGAGAAGAACAGGGCAGTTCAGCTGGGTATGCTATCGTCGGCGGCATCATGGGCTTTCTGATTTACCTCACCATGTTGATTTACGGATCAGTTGTGATGCAGGGTGTAATCCAGGAAAAAACGAATCGTGTCGTAGAGATCATCATCTCCTCGGTACGGCCCTTCGAACTACTTATGGGCAAGGTTCTTGGCATCGGTGCTATGGGTCTGGTTCAAATGAGCTTCTGGTCAATACTTATTGCTGGGGGGACAATATTCTCTGGTACGATCGTCAGTTTCTTTGTCGATTCTGCGTCCTTGAACCTTCCAGACACTGCCTCGCAGGCTGAAGTCCTCGACGCTGTTGGGTTTAACGTGCCGGACTTGGGACCAGAAGTCTTCATTTTCTTCGTGATCTATTTCCTCTTGGGGTATCTGCTCTTTGCGACGCTCTTCGCCGGTATCGGATCAGCTGTTGAGCAGCAGCAAGATGCGCAGAGTCTGATGATCCCAGTTATGATGCCCATCATAGTCTCCATCATTTTTCTGCAAGCTGTTATCGAAGCGCCCAACTCAACGCTATCTCTCGCTCTATCCCTGATTCCGTTCACATCGCCCATTCCAATGGTGGTTCGGATCGCAATGATCGACGTACCCTGGTGGCAGATTGGACTGTCCTTATCCCTACTTGCTGGCACCTTCGTAGGCGCTGTTTGGGTTAGCTCGCGTATCTACAGGGTTGGGATCCTAAGTTATGGCAAAAAGCCGTCGCTCAAGGAAATCATCAAGTGGATGCGATACGCATGACATATACTGGAATAGCCATCAACTGACTGCCTCGACTATGATTTCTTCTCCGCGTCCATTCAGTTTCGCGTACGCACTCTTCAGTCTACTTCTCGCCTGTGCGGTGCTCCTTCCTGCGCAACTATTTGCGCAACAAGAAGACAGCCTGTCACTAACCTACCTAGGAGCTGCTGGCTGGAAGATCATGGACGGATCGGTAGTGGTGCTGATCGATCCATATATCTCGCGCGTGAAGTACGGAGGTGGAGGCCACCCCGATGATGACCGTCCGGACTATGCACGCGATGAGATCGCCCCATCTGATACCGCCCTGATTGACACGCTGGTCGACAAGGCAGATTTCATCCTAGTGCATCATGGTCATTTCGATCACCTGGGAGATGTCCCTTATATCGCCCGAAAGACTGGCGCAAAAGTGATTGGTACGGAGACTACGATCATGATCCTCAGGGCTTATGGGATCCCGGACGAACAGCTCTACGCCGTTGGCGGCGGAGAAGACTATCAGTTCGACTCGTTTTCGATTCGTGTTTTACCCTCGATTCATTCCGCGCTGAATGAAAAGCACTATTTCGATACTAGGCGCTACGATCGATTCACGGAGTTGAACGCACCCTTGCGGATCGAGCAGTTCATTGAAGGCGGATCACTCATGTTTTTGGCACGATTTGCCACTCATGAAGTGCTAACGATGGGCTCAATGAACTTCGTTGAACGAGAACTGGAGGGGATTCACCCAGACATCCTATTGGCTGGTGTAAACGGATCTCGGCTTGGTCTCTTCGATTACGACGCACGGCTGATTCGGGTCACCGGAAACCCTCCGATTGTGATCCCGACCCACTGGGATAACTTTCGATTACCATACGGGTATTCTCAAGAGGGCGGCGTTGAGCGAAACCTTGTTCCATTCGTGGATACGCTGGCGGAGATCGCTCCAGAGACACGTGTGATTCTACCGGTACACCTTGAGCCGATAGTCCTTCATCGCCCCTGATTTGTGCCCTAAGATGGTCGGAACACCGGAACAGCGAGTGCCTTAACAGGAAAGTGGACTTTTTGACCGTTTTCTTCTGTTGAAATACTTTGCTTGTTGAATTCTTCCGGATGCAACTTTCTGTGCGCCGATTTCCTCCCATACTGCTCCTTCTGACCAGTCTCTTGATTCTGTCGAGTCCTGGCTTAGTGGAAAAGGTTCACGCCCAGTATTTCTCTTTCGGCAAGAATAAGGTCCACTATGAGGACCAAGACTGGTCCTATCTGCAGAGCCGGCACTTCACGGTCTATTACCCGGATGGCAGCGTCTACCTAGCAGACTTTGCAGCTCGAGCTGCCGAAGAGTCTTTTGGTCCGATGGCACGGCTTTTTAGGTTAAACCCTGAACGCCGAATCGTTCTCATTATCTATCCCAACCACGCCGAGTTCGCGGTTACAAATGCCGTGAACCTTCCGACGTTTTCAGACGCGATTGGTGGTGTGACGGAGCTCTATAAAAACAGAATTGCTATCCCGTTTGCTGGCGATTACCGGGATTTTCGCCGCGTAGTACATCACGAGCTGGTTCATGCGGTTGTTAATGAGGTCTACTATGGCGGATCCGTGCAAAGCCTGCTGCAACTCGGCCAAAAAATGCGCATTCCCAACTGGTTTAATGAGGGGCTTGCGGAATACCTCGCGCTGGGCTGGGATACGCAATCGGATATGTATGTAAGGGAGGCCATTCTCGAGGATCAACTCCCCGAAATAAAGCAACTTTCGGGGTACATGGCCTACCGCGGCGGACAGAGCGTGTGGGATTACATCGCTGAGCATTATGGCGATGAGAAGGTGGTAGAGATTCTTCAGAAGCTTAAAACGTCTCGTTCGGTTGAGCAGGCAATTCTTCGCTCTACGGGCCTGACCATTGACGAACTAAGTGACGATTGGAAACGGACCCTGCGCGAAGTCTATTTCCCTGAAGTGACGGCACGCGAATCACTCGAAAAGATCGGACGACCCATTATTACGGAAAACGAAGGGTTCTACAACACGTCCCCAGCTCTCTCGCCGTTTGGTGATCGAATTGCTTTCGTAACTACCACAAGCGGGCTATTTGACATCTACATCGCCGATGCCAATGATGGCACGATTCAAACAAGGTTGATTCAAGGCCAAGTGTCCCGGGAATTCGAATCTCTCAAGATTCTTTCGCCCGGCTTATCCTGGAGCCCGGACGGGAATACACTGGCGGCGGCTGTGAGAAGTGGTCCTAGCGATGCCGTAATTTTGATAGACGTGTTGACCGAACAGACAACACGTATCGATGTGCCTGGCATCAAACATATCCTTTCTTTGTCCTGGGCCCCGGACGGAGAACGCATAGCTCTTGGCGCTTCCAACGGTAGTCAAAGTGACATCTGGCTACTCTCTGTGGACTCCGGTGGATTGGAGAACCTTACAAACGATGTGTTCGGAGATTTCGAGCCGGTATGGAGCCCAGATGGATCGGTGATCGTTTTCCATTCTGATCGAGGAGCACAGACAGAATTGGGTCGCTTCACGACGGCAACAACCCGAATCTTTGATACAACATTTGATCAGGAAGACCTTTATTCGATTCGCCTTGGATCACGCTTTTCCCGCCGGTTGACTTCGAACGAAACCTGGGATGATCGAAGTGCTCGGTTTGGCCTGGACAACAATCGTGTCGTGTTTATTTCGGACCGGAATGGAATCGACAATTTGTATGAAAAGCATCTCGTCACCGGACAAGTGCGGCCACTTACCGATTTGGATGTAGGCGTGATGCAAGTGAGTGTTGCTGCCGGCAGTGACCTAGCGGCCATGGTCAGCTTACGTGGCGGCGTGCCCTCGATTTATACTCTCCGATTGCCGTTTGACAGGAATTTGCCCCGAGATCCGCTGACACCGACTGTCTGGGCACAACGTGTAGATCCGTCCGAGTTTCGAGAAGCTCCAGCTGTTAGCGTTGCGGGACGTAATCGATTGAATGATAATCCGATCTTGCGAGATGCTTCGGATGGAATCGCCTACCTACGCGGACGCGAACGGCTGAGGCCTACCCCAACTTTCGAGCCGATTCCGCTAGACTCACTGCTTGCTAGCCTACCTCCGGCCGCACGGGACGCTGTGCTGGCGCTTGATGACAATACTCCGATCGACCTGCTTGCCGACTCGTTTGTACAGAAGCTCAACATCGACTTTGAAACCCTCACAGGACGACAAATCGACCGAGATTTGAATCCCAAAGAAGCTTTTCTATCACCTGATTCAGGGGCTTTCGTTGATGAAGATGGCAATTTTATACCACGCCAATACAAACTGAGGTTTTCGCCTGACATCGTATACGGCGCAGCCGGATATGATGCGCTTTATGGCGTTCAGGGTGTGACGCAAATGATATTTTCGGACCTGCTGGGCGACCATCGGTTCGTTTTATCGACCAACTTGCTTCTCGATCTGCGCAATTCTGACTACACCCTTTCGTATCAGTATCTACCGCGCCGCATGGATTGGGCGGTCTCGACCTTCCACGTAGCTCGCCTTTTGGCTGACTTTACGGAAACCGATCCGACTTACTACAGATACCGTCAGTTTGGTGGTAGCATCCGAGCAAGCTGGCCGTTCGATAAATTCCATCGCTTGGATGCTGATATCGGAGTCGTCGGCGTGAATCAGGCGGACGTGACCGATGTAACTCGTCCTTCGATATCCCGCGCGCTTCTAATTCCGCGTCTAACCTATACACGCGATGTTACCACTCCTGGTCCCATGTCACCGGTCGATGGAGCACGTGTGGCACTTTCATTCTCCGGAGCGCCCACCAGCTTTTCTGACTCCTCGATCCGTTTCGGTACCGTTTTGTTCGACGCAAGGATGTACTCATCCTTCTTGCAAAACCGATACACGTTCGCTCTTAGGCTTTCGCTTGGCTCTTCTTTCGGTCGTCACCAACAAGTGTTTTATACCTCGGGTGTTCAGAATTGGCTGAATCGGAATTTCGATGACTTGAATGGCTTCCCGATTGAGGATGTAACTGATTTCGTTTTTGCTACCCCCATGATGCCGCTTCGTGGGTATGACATCAATGCCGCTAATGGGTCGCATTTCGGGTTGATAAATGCAGAGTTTCGATTTCCGATCATGGCCGCGGTGTTACCCGGACCCTTCCCATTTATCCCCTTTTACAACATACAGGGACAGGTTTTTGCCGATATCGGAAATGTCTGGGGAGGTCGTTCATCGAGTGGCCAAACTGATGACCTGCTTCCCGGGCAGGCGCCGGCAGACAAACGAGAGGTCGAAGATATTCTGGCCGGAACTGGCTTTGGAATCCGGACGCTTCTTCTAGGATTTCCAGTTCGAATGGACTTCGCCTGGCCATTCGATGGTCGTCATTTTGGAGATCGGCAAATCTATTTGAGCGTTGGTCTGGATTTCTGATTTGTGAAAAGCCGCCGAAAGAGCCTTTGACACTCCGATTGGCACGAACCCTCCCACGATTACTCCGTTGATGTTTGGCTCTGCCTTTCTGCGTCCGGATTCAGCCACCTCTGATTCACAAACGGATGCTGGAACGCCCACTCCCACCGAGATCTGATGCCCGATGCAGACTGAGATCAAGAATATCAGCGACGTTGAACTGGAACTGGAGATCAAGGCTACCGCCGACGATCTGAACGCGGATATCGAAACCGCTGTCCGCGCCCAGCGTGCCCGAACCAATATGAAGGGCTTCCGTCCCGGAAAAGTCCCGACATCGGTCGTCAAGAAGGTGTACGGCAAAGCCATTGCGTACGGAGTTGCTGAAGAAGCCGTCCAAAAGACGTTCCGCTCCACCGTACTTGAGGAAAAGAAGTACGACGTTCTGGGCCAGCCAACTATCACCGAACTCGAATATGAGTATGGTGGAGATCTGCGTGCAGTGGTAAACTTTGGCGTACGCCCTGAGATCAAATTGGCCGATGTGTCCAAGACCAAGATTTCGAAGCTCAAGCATGAGGTGACGGAGGAAGACCTCGAGAAAGAGATCGAACATCTGTTGTCACAGCATGCGGAGCTGACGCCTGCAGATGGTCCTGCCAAGAAGGATTCCTACGTGATTGTCGACTTGCAGCGCCTAGATGCTAAAAGCGGCGATCCGGTAGAAAGTGAGCGCCAAGAAGGCGTCCCATTTCTGCTGAGCGATGAAAACTTGTTACCGGAGCTCAAGAAAGCACTCACCGGTATGAAAGTAGGCGCTTCAAAAAAGGTCAAATTTCCCGGACTCGAGGGAGAAGACAAGCGTCACTATGAGGTGACCCTGAAGGAAGTCAAAGTCCGCGAATTACCTGAACTGGACGACGAACTCGTCAAGAAGGTGACAAACGAGCAGGTTGAAACTGTTGAAGCGCTGCGCACGCAGATAAATGAGCAGTTGGTTGAAGGATGGGTTCAGCGTAGCAAGGAAAATTTCCAGTCCGACGCCATCGAAAAGATGATTGAGCTGCACACATTCGATGTGCCTAAGTCAGTGGTTGAAATGTACCTCGACGCGTACGTCAACGACCTCAAATCGAAAGGTCCGGACAACGAATTACCGGCAGGCTTCGACGAAATTGGTTTCAAAGAAAGCCGTAAAGGTGACGCCGAAAACCAGGCCCGCTGGATGTTCATACGCGATGCCATTGTGGCTGAGCACGGTTTTGAGGTCACAGAAGCAGATCGCGAAGAGCATTTCGAAAAAATGGCTGCTCAAGGCGGATTTGGGTCTGATATGATGAAATCGTATTACGCCCAGATGCCACAACTGATGGACCAACTCGATCAGGGTATTCTTTCTGATCGTGTCTTCACCTGGCTCGAAGAGTCCATGAAAGTGACAGAGAAAAATCGCAAAGAGTGGGAGAAGGAACTGAAGAAGGGCTGAGCCCTGCTTCCTGCGCTTATGAGTGTTTCAATCCTGAAACTTTCGACGGTTTGCCGTAACGTAGCGCCTGTTCCGGATTGACCCGGCACTGTCTATTTCGATAGTAGCCGTTCACCCAACAGGCATGTTATGTACGCACCCTTTCGCTTTGCACCCCGCGCATTTTCGGTTTTTATGGCTCTCTTTTTCTCGATGGCCCTTCCGGCTCGAGGTCAGGAAGCCGACTCTCTGCTTTCCCGCACGTTAGATCCTATTGTGGTTACGGCGGAACGCACGACATCCCAACGATCGCTTTCGACGGCTGGCGTTTCTTTGCTTGATGCTCGCTCGCTTGAACAGCGCCCTTTACGCAATCCCGCCGATTTATTGACCAGACTTCCTGGCATCACGGTGCTGGATTTTGGGGGCTCAGGATGGGAGCCACAGGTTGTCACCCGTGGATTCTATGGCGGTGGTGAAGCCGAGTATGTGGTAGTGCTTATTAACGGCCGTCCCATAAACAATATCGAAAACGGAGTGGTTAACTGGGATCGGGTGATATTACCCCCTGGTAGTTCCGTTGAAGTGCTTCGCGGTGGGGCATCATCCCTATATGGAGATGCAGCCATTGGCGCCGTAATGAACATTATTACGCCTGCTTCTGGCCTACGCCAAGCAAATATCCGGGCGCGATATGGTGGATTTGGGACTAGCGATGTTCAGGCCTCATTGATTCGACCACGATATAGTCTTTCTGGTAGGATCGACGCCACGGATGGCTATCGCGATCATTCCAGCCGACAGGCCATTACGATACAGGGTACGGGTACGATCGTTGACCGAGACGATTTGAAACTGTCGATGGATCTCTCTGCCACCACCCGTGACTACGAAGTACCTGGCCCGATTCGGGATAGTGACTTGACAGGCGGCCGTGACGCCAGCTTGCTCTTCTTCCGCTTTGACGAGGGCAGCGAAACGACGACTCATTCGGGAATAAACGGGCAATTGAAGAAGGATTGGGGAACGCTGGACGCTTCCATTTCAGCGGAAAGCCGTGGTCTCGACTTGTTTCGCACGCTTCCGTTGAGTGCCGATTTTGCAGATACCCAAGAGCGGCGTGTTAATGCGCTGTCTACACAGATATCACTGATTCTGTCAGACGTTTCCCTGCCTATTCCAATGGAAAACAGCCTGCTCGTTGGCACTGATTTTTCGAGTGGAGGGTTGGATAGCCGATACCGCTCTGTTGCTACCGGTGGCCTGGATGATGCCTATTTGCTATCTGATGGCCGCCCCGGCGAGGTGCTTAGTGATGGTACAGCAAAAAGGGATAGGGCTGCATTATTTGCGCATCTGGATCTCAATCCGACATCCGCCCTGCGCGTCTCCTTGGGCGTACGCGCGGACATGATCAGCGATCAGTTCGAAGAGAAAGAAGGCTTTTCAGAGCCGGCTGAAGAGGCTGATCATACTGCCGTCAGCCCAAAGGCTGGTATTAACTATCGCTGGATCGCGCGCGCTGACCAAGTGGGCAATGTATATGTGAGCGTTTCAAAGTCCTTCAAAGCACCGACGCTTGACCAACTCTATGACCTGCGTGCGATTCCCGTTCCCTTTCCACCTTACAGCGTTCAAATAGCGAGTGATCAGCTCGATCCACAGCGCGGTTTCAATGTAGAAGCAGGTCTTTACCATCGTATTTCAACCAATACTGGTTGGACAGCAAATATGGAAATGTCCGTCTATCGCATCGACATGACAGATGAGATCGACTTTTCATTCGACACGTTTTCAAACGTGAACATAGGTGAGAGCCGGCATCAGGGAATTGAAAGTGGACTCCGGGTGAGTAAAGGAATGTTCTCGGCCCATGCCAATTATGCACTGCAGGAAGTAACCTTCAGCAAGGGAGAATTGAAGGGTAATGCCGTTAAAGCTATCCCTAGGCATAGTTTCAATGCCGGCCTAGCAGCCGATCGGGGACCGCTTTTTATGAGCCTATCTGCAGTGGGCAATCGCGGTATGTATGTCGATGACACAAACCTTGTCGAGATGGACAATTATGCCACGATGCAGCTTCAAGCATCTTGGACGCGTGGATCTGGACGCTTCATGGTCGATGTTTGGAATCTGCTCGACAAGGAGTACAGTACCACAGCCTACCCAGATCCTGCCGGTTCGGATGTACTATTCCTCTACCCAGCTGCAGGTAGAACGCTACTACTAGGTATTGAATGGACTTTTTAATGTAGCTTCGATAGACTTCATCTCTGGCGGAACCCGCCGATAACAGGACTGGTTCGAAAGGCACCCTGGCCAAGGCGTCGATGGCGTTTGACCCCCGGGTGCCTTATTTAGGCCTTTCACTATCCAAGCACCGCATCAACCTAGCTTCCTGATGGTCGACGACTTTCTAAAATTCTCGAAAAGCCTCCACAGCAGCTCATTACCGAGCGGCATCCACAGCGGTCCCTTCCAGGGCGCTCCAATGAGTCAGCTGGTGCCGATGGTTGTGGAGCAGTCAAGCCGGGGCGAACGCGCTTACGACATCTACAGTCGCCTCCTCAAGGAGCGCATCATCATGTTGGGTACGCCCATCAATGATGCTATTGCTAACCTTATGGTTGCGCAGCTTCTTTACTTGACGAGTGAAGATCCTGACCGTGACATCAATATTTACGTCAACTCGCCAGGGGGTTCGATCGATAGCGGTCTAGCCATTTACGACACGATGCAGTTCATCAGTCCTAAGGTTTCGACCATCTGTGTCGGACTAGCGGCTTCGATGGGTGCGGTGTTGTTGGCTGCTGGCGCCAAGGATAAACGAGCATCCTTGCCCAACTCACGCATCATGGTGCACCAACCTCTAGGTGGCGCGCAAGGACAGGCTTCAGATATTGAAATCCAGGCCCGCGAAATCCTGAAAATGAAAAAGAGCCTTTACGGCATTCTTGCTCATCATACGGGCCAGTCAGCGGAGAAGATTGAATCCGATGGCGATCGTGACTACTGGATGAGCGCCGCTGAGGCCAAAGACTATGGTCTCATCGACAACGTACTCATGCCTGGCACGCAGCCTAAGCCTGAGAAAAAAGACTGACCGGATTTATTATCCGGACGTATTGGGGGGCGCGGCCGCAGGCCGCGCCCCCCTTTTTTTGTGTCTGTCGGGTCGACTGACTCTACGCGTGGGAAAAACGGCCATGCGAGCGATAGGATTCGCCGAATACAAGGCCCGCGAGGCTCTCCCACTCCCTTAGGCAAACTTCTTGTACAAACGTACAACAAGATTGCTTAAGGGCCTTGAGCGTTCTCCATGGAACCCCGGAAGATCGAGATCAGAAGTGAACATTCACTTAGCCATGCCCCCTTAGGGCAAAGACGCAGGGACCGGCTTCAATCACCTCATAGTCCGAACGCGGTTCGCACGATCAGCCCCTGAATCTACCCGCCTCATGGAATAGCAAACATCTCCATCACGCGGTAACGCACATTTGTAGCCCCAAACCCAAGGAGATCTCCGAGTTCAGCGGGCTCTTCTGGACGAAGGTCTCGAGGTGCAAAAATGGCGCATCCAAGAGCAAAAGAAGCAGGAATAGAAAAAACGCATGATATGTGGCGTTTCATTGGATGTACCTAAATTGTAACTATAATAGTTACATTATCAAAGTTCCTCGTTTCCGAAGCCCTTTCTCATGCTCGACCCCATCACTCTCGAAGGTCAAGTAGTTCGCCTAGAGCCCTTGACAGCAGATCATCTCGATGCCTTCTGCGAGGTAGGACGGGACCCGTCCATTTGGATGCACAATGCGTCGCCCGTCCGATCGCGCGAGGATATGGCGAACTATATAGAAATCGCTCTGAATGCTCAGCAGAGGGGTGATCAATTTCCCTTTGCCACCGTGCTGAGGGACGGCGGGACGGTCATCGGCTCGACGCGCTTTGCAGCCATCAGTCTTCCACATAGGCGAATGGAAATTGGGTGGACGTGGATTACGCCAGCCTGGCAGCGAACGGCCGTAAATACGGAAGCCAAGCTCCTGATGCTGGAGTGGGCTTTCGAGGTAGTGGGATGCAATCGTGTCGAATGGAAAACGGATGCCCTCAATGAGCGATCACGAATCGCTATCCTACGCCTCGGAGCAAAATATGAAGGCCTGCACCGAGCACATATGCAGCGCCACGATGGCACCCTCCGAGACACCGTGTACTACAGCGTCATTCGAAATGAATGGCCTGGCGTGCGTGATGAGCTTCAAAAACGTCTAAAAAGGGGACGATGACGGTCGTTGCTTATTAAACCAATCGCCAAACCTCCCCTAGACAGACTTTTTGTACAATCGCACGCCGTCAAAGCCCTACTCAAGGAAAAAACACCGAGTCTATGAAATCAATCCCATCCTTTTTCCTTCTTCTCATCATTCTGGTAGCAGGTTGCGGAAATGAATCCATGATGACAGCTCCGAACCCTTCTGATGACATAGGCGAGGTGATCAATACTGCGACGTTTCGCACTGGCGAATTCGAGCCATTGAATGGCAAAACCACCATGGGCAAAGCAACGCTGAACACGCTCCCCAATGAAATGCTGCAGCTGATGTTTTCGGAGGATTTTTCTCTATCAGACGGTCCTGGGCTATTTGTCTATCTATCCAATGCAGAATTCCCAACGAGCGACGCCGTAAATCTGGGCTCCTTTATTTCTCCTTCCGGAGCACAGAACTACGCAGTTCCCAGTAGCCTTTCTCTCGACAATTACACACACGTTCTGGTGCACTGCGTGCCGTATAACGTCACTTTTGCCTTCGCCGAGCTGAAATAGGCCTTTCGAAGGATAGCCAAACGTCGATTATACAGTAGGCCCGGGGCGCATTCGCGCCCCGGGCCTACCCAAATCCACTAACCAGACGGTCTAAATGTCGGCCTCTTGCTTGCGCAGAATGAAGATGCCTTCAGCCTGGCTACTGACTACAATCACACCGCTCTTGAAGTATGGGTAGTTGCTCCAGCTGCCAGCAAAGCCAGCGACGTTGTCAGCCGTCGGCGCGGTGTCAAATGATCCCACCTCAATAGGATTCTCGCGATCAGTAATGTCTATGATGCGAAGCCCTGCCTGATAGTTGGACTGATACATGAGGCTGCCACGGATATAGAGATTATGATCACTGGCGCCATTATTGTGATAGAACTCGCTGACGAGAATCGGCTCATCCAAATCGCTCATATCCCAGATAAGCGTGCGTGTCTTATCCACGATGTTATTCATTTCATCCAACTCATCGTTCATGTAGAAGTAGTTGTGGTCCTCACTCAGCCATCCCTGATGGGTATATGCTGTGTTCGGGTACTCTGCTACCGTGATGGTTACCGGATTGTCTTTGTCCGTAACATCGCCCAAAATGAGCGCATTGCTGTTGGAGTTGAAGCATACTTCCCGGCCTACATAATCGGCATCTGAACCGCGATAAATGACGCATTGCGCATCATGCGTTCCGCCGTATTCAGGATTGGTGAAACATCCAACAAATTGTGGGTCTCCAGGGTTACTCAGGTCCAGCATGTGTAGCTGTCCGCCGCATCCTCCCGGGCCGGACTGGCTTCCGATAGCGTAGCCAAACCCAGTTTCCTCGTTAATGATGATGTTGTGCGAACTAGCTACCCCGCGATACGTCATATCTGGATCAAAGTCGACTGGCATGTCGGCTGGATCCACATCGCGAAGACGAGTCAAATCGAAAACCTGCATACCGTGATCGCCCGATCCGTCGGCGACGATGTACGCATAGTTCTGATAGGTCTTGATATCGCGCCACCAAGCACCTGGTGAACCTGCCGTACGCATAACCTGACCAATCACAACAGGGTTGGCTGGATCTGAAATGTCGATGAATGACGTTCCGTCGGTACGACCAGCGAGTACATACTCCTTGTCCGTATCCGGATCAGTCCACCCCCAAACATCATTCAGGTTGGCCCCACGATCGTGCGCAAGGTCGTCTGTCGAAACCATAGACAGCATGTCAACGCCATCACAAGGGAAAAGGCCGTTGGCAAGTCCTTCCTTGCATTCAATCTTGTCCGTACCTGTGACAGATTCCATCCTGGTCACCTCGGACTCCGCTGATGAAACCATCGTCCACAGTCCGTCTTCGCCACGCTCGAAAATATGCGCTAGACCAGAACCGTAGTCAGCATCCGGAGCACCGATGGCAAGGACGTCTCCTTCAATGTCGATGCCGATGCCGAAGCCGTTCCCCTTCTGCCCTTCCGGCCCGTCGATGACAACAGGCGCCACTTCTGTATTAACAACATTGTAGACGAAGACCGTTCTCGATGCGCCAACCAATAGGTCATTACCGCTCACGGCAATCGCCTGTCCAAAATTGCGGGAAGTACGATTGCCTTCCTCTGTTTCTGGCTGCTGAATCGTACCCGTCTGGGCCCATCCGCCCATCGGACCCTTGTCAAATACCAAAACAGCGCCACCATCTTCATGTCCAGGCGCGCCTACAAATAGACGATCGCCAGAAACTGCCAAAGACCGTCCCATTCCAGCGTTCTCGGTCAAGCCATCACCCATCAGCATCTCGCCAGTCGACCAAGATCCATCGTCCTGCATAGAATAAACCATCACATGACCCGTTCCGTCGTGCGCAGACGGCACGCCTGCAATGAGCATATTGCCAGCTGATGCAATTGACCATGCTCCTGAAGCAGGTGTGGTGCCCATGGAGTGCCACATGGTTCCCATATGATGAACGACATGCACACGGCCAGTGTCATCAAGGCCGTTGTAAGAAGCGACGAGCCACGTGTCGCCAATGCGGGCCATCGTTTCAGTGCGGAGTCCGCCTCGAGCATAGGC
>Ga0115566_10000342_pt1 | contig 40058 bp, 33 predicted proteins | sample COGITO_mtgs_1204_3_FD_87173 | JGI IMG/M metagenome (GOLD analysis project Ga0115566, IMG submission 87173) | Pelagic marine microbial communities from North Sea - COGITO_mtgs_120405 | ecosystem: Environmental > Aquatic > Marine > Epipelagic | place: Germany:Helgoland, sampling site Kabeltonne...
GAAAGTTATGGGTGCACTCATGGGTAAACTTTAGCACAATGACACAGTAAGCGATTCAAGAGAGGCACAGTGCCAGGATGATGTTTGATGATGGTAACTCCTTTGAAAATTGGGCAGAAACCCGGCCTAGGCAGGACATCCACGAGCGTCACGGTTGCGCCTGTTGTTCCACTTTGCCCAGTTTATTGGCGGATCAGCTTGACGACATTGAGCAACTAACACAACCCGAGTACTGGGCTACTCGGGGATCGGCGCCTTCGAGAACAGTTGACGGTCTTTGGGTGAACGCAAAGATCTATACAATGGATCAATCCCTGCGGATTGTGGATGCGCTGGCGATCCGCAACGGGAGAGTATTGGCTTGTGGCCATGCCGCTGATTTGATTGAAGCGTATGGTGACGCGCTACAGGTGATCGATGCCAAAGGCCGGACGATCTTGCCGGGGTTTATCGAGCCACACATGCATTTTTTGCCGATTGCAACGATTGGTCGGTTAGAAGATGTTGGACCTTACCGATTTCCAAAAACTGAGGATGCGCTCGCCCATTTGAAAACCTTAGCTGCAACCCTTGCCCCTGGCGAATGGTTGATGGGGCGTCAATTTGACCCGTCTTTGCAGGAGGGTCCAAATCAATTGACCTCACATGAGCTGGATGCCGTCTCGGCCGTTAATCCAGTGTTTATCTATAACGCGTCGCTGCATTTTGCGTACTGTAACTCAGCGGCGCTGGCGGCGGCAGGTATTACCAAAGCAACGCCAGACGATCCTGCATCGCCTTACGGACGCGATGCGTTTGGTGCGCCGAATGGTGTGCTGAAGGGCAACCGCGCCATTGGGAGTGTTGCCAGGCATAACCTTGCGCAACGGGAATATGATTTGGCGGAAGCCGCACTCGAGGTCTGTGCGCGCGCCAATCGCAAAGGCATTACCACCTTTTGTGACCAAGCGACCGGCATGGTGCGCGGCGTCAGCGAAATTGATATTTACGAGGCCTTGGCGAAATCCGGACGGATGACGGCGAGGCTTCGTTATTCCCTGAGTTATGGTCTTGCGGAAAAATGGGATGCCTCAGACATTCGTTACGGACATGGCGACGCGCAGGTGCGTGCGGTGGGTTGGAAAATTGTATCCGATGGGTCTAATCAAGGATTTTCAGGGCTCCAGCGTGAGCCGTACTTGTATAAAGAGGATTCGGGCTTGGCCTATGTTACGCCCGAAGTGTTAAATGAGATGGTGCGCAGTCGAACCGAACGCGGTTGGCCTTTGGTGATTCACGCCAATGGTGATCTGGCAATAGACCGTGCGCTCGATGCTTTTGAAGCCGTTGTTGATTCTGGTCTTGCGCTCAACGCACCTTGCCGGATCGAGCACTGCAGTATCCTGCATGATGCGCAAATTCAAAGGATCAAAGCGCTGGGGCTGTCGCCGAGTTTCTTGATAGGTCATGTTTATTATTGGGGTCATGCAATGCGCGATCAGGTGTTTGGCGAGGCCAAGGCCGTTCTGTTGGATCGCACGAAAGCGTGTGAGGACGCGGGCATCCGCTGGACGTTACACTCTGATGAACCGGTCACTGAAATGGGGCCCTTGCGCTGTATCGAAAATGCGGTGACGCGTCGTCTTTGGAAAGAGCCGGGTCAACAATTAGCGCCGTGGGAGGCTGTGAGTGTGATGGCCGGACTCCGTGCCATGACGATTGATGCGGCTTGGCAATGTCATTCGGATCATGAGATTGGATCGCTTGAACCCGGGAAATGGGCCGATTTTGTCATCCTCGCGCAAGACCCAATGTCTTGTCCGATCGACTCGATTGGCGATATTGCTGTTCTTGAAACCTGGCTTTCGGGTCGTTTGGTTTATGATCGGGGCGCGGACTCAGCAGGCGATACTTCGGATGGCCTGGCTGACGTCGAGGCCTAACAAGCGCGATGGCTGTTAGCTGAAGGAACGAGTCTGAATGACATCTGGCAGTAAAACAGAACAACACGTGAATAATCATAGGAGTGATCAAAGATGAATGGCGCAGAAAGTATGTTGGAAACCTTGATCAATGGCGGTGTTGAAGTTTGTTTTTCAAATCCAGGCACCTCCGAGATGCATATGGTGGCCGCCATTGGGAAAAGTGACAAGATGCGCTCGATTTTGAGTCTGTTCGAGGGCGTTTGTTCTGGTGCAGCCGATGGTTATGCTCGGATGGCTGGGAAACCGGCGCTAACCCTGCTCCATCTTGGGCCTGGCCTGTCCAATGCGTCAGCGAATCTTCACAACGCTAAAAAAGCCCGCTCACCGGTGATCAATCTCATTGGGGACCACGCGACTTACCACAAGAAGTATGATGCGCCGCTGAATTCGGATGTGATCGGGCTTTCGGGACCGGTCTCGCATTGGGTTCGAAATGTAGCCAGCGCGGAATCCCTACCACTGGATGCCGCTGAAGCGGTTCAGGCGGCAATGGTTCAGCCGGGTCAGATTGCGACCCTGATCATTCCAGCAGACTGCGCTTGGGATGAATCGGTTGCGCCGGTTGCGGCCCTGCCGCGGCAAGGGAATGCGCTGGCTGAAGACGCGGCGATCGATCAGGCGGCGGCCTTATTAGGCAATGGCCGAAAAACAGTTTTGATGTTGTCTCACGGCGCGCTCACCGAGGCTGGGCTTGAGCTGGTTGATCAAGTGGCCCAAGCAACCGGTGCAAAACTGATCTGTGACACGTTTACGCCTAAGCTTGCGAGGGGTGAGGGTCGATGTGAGGTTGAACGGTTGGGCTATTTCGCGGAGCAAGCGTTGGTGCAACTTGAAGACGCCGAACAAATGATCATGGTTGCAACCAAAGCACCGGTGGGCTTCTTTGCGTATCCCGGTAAGCCGAGTGAATTTTACCCAGCAGGGTGCATGCTGCATACCTTGGCGGCGGTTGATCAGGATCCGTTGGATGCACTCACCCGGCTGGTGCAAAAACTCGGGGCGGCGGATCTAAGCCCGCGCCGAATAAAATTACAAAAACCGGATTTGGCCTCCGGCACTTTATCGCTAGAAAGCATGGCCCGCGCAGTGGGGCATTATCTGCCAACTGATGCGATTATTGTCGATGAAAGCGCTACATCGGGTGCTTATATGCCGGCAATGACGCGCGCGGCGGAGCCCCATGATTGGTTATCGCTTACTGGCGGCTCGATTGGGTATGGTTTGCCGGTTTCAATCGGTGCGGCGGTTGCCTGTCCGGATCGAAAGGTGCTGTGTCTGCATGGTGATGGCGGGGCGATGTATACCATCCAAGCGCTCTGGACCATGGCGCGAGAAAATCTCGATGTGTGTGTTGTGATTTTTGCGAATCGAAAATATCAGATCTTACAAGTTGAGCTTGCTCGGGTTGGCGCGCAGTCGATGAACAAGCGGACGCTGGATATGTTGGATTTGAGTAATCCCGATTTAGATTTTGTCAAACTTGCCGAAGGGATGGGCGTCGCCGCCAGCCAAGCAACCACCGCCGAGGCGTTTAACGACCAAATTAAGGCCGCAATGCAGCGTAAAGGGCCTTGCCTGATTGAAGCCGTGTTCGATTAATGCAACCGATTGAGGATGCCCTCGGCATATTGATCGAGTCTGCGTAGTACCTCAGATGGCTCACTAGAAGCAAGCGGTAGCAAGACGCGATCAATGCCGGCGTCTTGATAGTCTTTGAGGGTTTCAAGATCGGCTGGCGCGCCGAATACTGACGTTGAGATCTCATCGATGGGCCGGCCAACGGAAGTACAGATGCGACGGAGCCGGGCCAAATTGTCGCGTGGGTCAAAGCCATGCCTGGCTCTTGGCAGCCAGCCATCGGCGAAGCGCGCGATTCGGCGCAAGGTATGGTCGGTTTCACCGCCTATTAAAATCGGTGGGCCAAGGGGTTGCGCGGGTTTGGGTGATGAATAGGCTGCTTCAAATTGAATATGCGCCCCGTGGTATTCAAAAACCTCTTGGGTCCATAAGCCCTTTACAGCCTGAACTTGCTCTTCAAGTTTTTGAAATCGCGTGTTGAACTGCGCGCCATGATTGACCAGCTCTTCTTCATTCCAGCCCGCGCCAACGCCAAAAATAAGGCGGCCATCGGACAATCGATCAAGGCTGGCGGCGAGTTTGGCCGTCACCAGCGTATCTCGTTGGGGCAGCAAGCAAATGCCAGTGCCAAGTTTCAGTTGGCTCGATGCGGCTGCCGCGATCGATAACCAGACGAAGGGATCAAAGGTGTTGTAGTACTCCTGGGGTAAGGTTGGGCCGCCTGGCCAGGGCGATTTTCTGGAGGTTGGAATGTGGGTATGCTCGGGCACGAACAAGCTCTCAAAACCACGAGCCTCGAGCGCTTGAGCCAATTGCAGTGGACCGATCGTGGTATGGGTTGGAAAAATCATGACGCCTACGGCTAATGTACTCATCGTCCGATATACCCCCGATTCCAAGTAGGACTGATTGTGATCTCGTTTAAGCAGACATGGGCCGGTGTTCTGCAGACATGCAAAATCAAATCGCCCAGATCCTCAGCTTGCACCATACGCGATCGATCCTCAGTTGAGACCGGTACGGGTCGCGCATCCAAAATTTCAGTTGCAACCTCGCCCGGGCAGATCGCGCAGGCCCGAATGCCGTCGGCGCAATACTCTTGATTGATGCTCTCGGTCATGGCATTTAAAGCATGTTTCGCGGCCGAATAGGCGCCCCCCGAGACCCGGCTGACATAGCGGCCGGCCCAGGAAGAAATATTGATAATCAGGCCATCCTGCTGGTTTTGCATCATCGGCAAGACACTATGGCAGCAATAAAAAGCGCCATTGAGATCAACATTGATCACTTTCTGCCAGTCCGCGGTTGATAGCTTCGGCCAAGCTCGATCGGTGACGTTGAGTCCGGCGCTATGAACAAGAATGTCGATCCGTCCATATTGCGTCATGATCTGGTCGACAACTTGCGTGACAGCCTCAGCGATGCTGACATCAAGCGGGGCGACCAAAGTCTCATGCTTGAGATTGTCCGCAATCGCGTGGAGTTTTTCTTCGCGCCGGCCAGAAAGAATGACTTTGGCGCCGGCTTGGCTGAGCGCGATGGCGGCGGCAGCGCCGATGCCGCTGGATGCGCCGGTAACCCAGACGACTTTGTCGACAATGTCCGTTAGCATAAAGTGCTCCTGAAAGTGTCATCATTCCTTAGTTGATCATTTCAGGTCAATAGACATCGACGCAATCCATCGACCAGGCCCACGTCAACGCAATGAATCGGATCGATTTTGTAGAATTGTTAAACCACAGTCAGTCAGCAAGGCACACTGAATCGGCGGTATACGGCGCTGAGTCACCGAGTCAATTCGGGCAGATCTGGCGGCCGGCGGGCGCCGGGCCCTATCCTGCGATGATGTTCCTGCATGGGGGCTGCTGGTCCTCGGCGTTTGATCTTGTGCATGCGCGGGGATTTTGTCAGGCCCTAGCCGATTCTGGGTTTTTGGTTTGGTTACCTGAATATCGTCGGCTCGGCGAGGTGGGCGGCGGTTGGCCGGGCACTTTTTTTGATGTGCGCGCAGCGGCCCATTGGTTTTGGACAACGTGGGGCGCGCTAATCGATCCGGATCGCGGTTTCCTGGCAGGACATTCGGCCGGCGCGCACCTAGCACTTTGGCTGAATGGCAGTCAATCGGGGCTGGCGACGAGGGTCCAAGACTCGGCGAAATGCTGGCGGCAGGTACTCGCACTCGCACCGATCACGGATCTTGAGGATTACGCACGGGGCCAAGCCGCCTGTCAATTAATGGGGTCAGAGCTACTTGCGTCTGCGAAAGGCATTACGCCGGCTTCGCTCTCGCCGCAACCAACCCAAATGGTCGCTGAGGTGACGATGTTTTACAGTCCTTTGGATGCCATTGTGCCGCCGGAACAGAGCTTGGTCTTTGGCGCGGCGGCAGACTGCGAGCTGATTGAACTGTCCCAAGCAGGGCATTTTGACTTTGTTCATCCGGAAACCGCTGCGGGCAGACGGGTAATGCGTTTCTTTAAGGGGTTGTGTCATGGACCATGATGTTTTGAGCGCGTTCGATGGGACCGCTGGTGAGCTTGATCGGGCAGATCCGCTTGCGCCGCTGCGACAGGCGTTTGAGCTGCCGAAGGGCGTGGTTTACCTGGACGGTAATTCGTTGGGCCCCTTGCCGAAGGCGGTGCCCAAGGCTTTGGCGCAGGTGATTGAAAGGCAGTGGGGCGCAAGCTTAATCAAAAGCTGGAATGATCATGATTGGATCAATTTACCCAGCCGGGTTGGCGAAAAAATAGCGCGCCTGATCGGCGCTGGTCCTGGACAAGTCATTTGCACTGACTCTGTGTCCGTGAATTTATTCAAGGTCTTGGCGGCCGCACTGGGCCTGAGTGCGCGTCCCGCGAAGATATTGAGTGAGGCTGATAATTTTCCGAGCGATCTTTACTTGGTTGAGGGGATGAATACCCTGCTTGGGGCAGCGGCCCCCGCGATTGAGGTGGTTCAGACCGATGCTTTGCTTGAGCACTTGGATGCGTCTGTCTCGATACTGCTGCTCACCCAAGTAAATTTCAAAACCGGTGCAATGCACGACCTCGCCGAGCTGACTGCTCGCGCTCAAGCTGTCGGGGCGCTGGTTGTCTGGGATCTATCGCATTCAGCCGGGGTGCTAGACCTTGAACTGGATGCGGGGAACGTCGACTTTGCGGTGGGCTGTGGTTACAAATTCCTAAATGGCGGACCCGGTGCGCCTGGCTATGTGTACGTGGCCAGTCGACATCAAGGATCGGTCACGCAGCCGCTGTCCGGGTGGATGGGACATGCCGAGCCGTTTGCATTTTCGGAGCACTATGAGCCCGCGCCGGGAATCAAACGATTTTTGTCCGGAACGCCTGCGATCCTGTCAATGACCGCTTTGGATGCGGCTTTATCGGTCTTCGACGGACTTGAACTCGCACAAGTGCGTGCCAAATCCGAAAAACTCGGCGCCTACTTGATTCACTTAACCGACGCGATCGATGATGCGTTGGAACTGATTTCGCCGCGCGACGCGAATCAGCGGGGCAGTCAAATCAGTTTTCGGCATCCGCTGGCCTATCCCATTGTCCAAGCTCTGATTGAGGCGGGTGTGATCGGCGATTTTCGAGCGCCTGACATCGTTCGTTTGGGCTTCAACCCTTTGTTTAATTCCTTCTCGGATATCGAGCAGGCGGCTGCCGTGCTGAAAACGGTTTTGATGACCAAGGCGCACTTTGAGCCGAGATTAAACGCGCGTAAGTTGGTGACCTGAATCTGGCCAAACATCATGGTATGTTAGGAAGATGATATCCAAGTCGAAAGATTAAAAGGTAATCCTTTGAAAATTGATTTTGAACAGGTAACGGTACCGATGCCAACCCCCGAGACGGAACATTTTTGGTCGGGCTGCGTTGCCGGTGAGCTGAGATTACAGCGATGCGATGATTGCAGCGGGGTCTACTTCCCGCCGCGTCCCTTCTGTCCGGCCTGCGGCCACCAGTCGGTGTCCATCCTGCTCGCAAGCGGCAAAGCCCGGCTGCTGAGTTACGTCATTAACCATCGTCCGCATCCCGCTTTTGACGGGCCCTACGCCATTGCAGTGGTCGAACTTGAAGAAGGGGTTACGATGATGGCGAATATTTTAAACGTGCCACAAACGCCAGAGGCGCTGATCTTAGATATGCCCCTGAAGGTTACTTTTAGGCCCATTCGACGAGGGATTGTTTTGCCCTACTTTGAGCCTGATGGAGCGGTCTCATGAGCGCAGCAAAGGTTGCGATTGTGGGCGCAGCAGAAACAACCGCACTGGGTCGAATCCCACAGATGAGTCAAATACAGCTCCATGCCGACGCGGCGCTCAACGCGTTGACGGACGCGGGGCTGACCCTGAAGGATATTGACGGCGTGGCAACGGCGGGTGAGTCGCCAACCGCGGTCGCGCATTATCTTGGCATTGCGCCCAACTGGGTCGACGGAACTGCCGTGGGCGGCTGCAGTTTTATGCTACATGTTCGTCACGCCGTCGCAGCGATAGAGTCCGGGTTGTGTCAATGCGTGCTCATTACCCACGGTGAAAGTGGCCGATCGAATGTCGGGCGTGCTGGTTGGGCAAGCTCGCCGGGCTCTCTGGCTGGCCAGTTCGAATCGCCCTTTGGGGGTATGGGGCCGACGACGATGTTCACGCTGCCGGTTTTAAGGTTTTTAAAAGACACCGGCACGACGCTTGAGCAATTGGCATCGGTTGCGGTGATGCAGCGGCAGTGGGCGGCGCTGAACCCTCGGGCGACGTTACAAGAACCCACCTCAGTTGAGGCGGTGCTGGCCGATCGAATGATTGCTTATCCGTTTACCAAGAGCCAATGTTGCTTGGTGACGGATGGCGGGGGCGCGCTGATTCTCGTTGCGGCCGAGCGGGCCAAAGATTTTCCACAAGCACCGGTTTATATTCTGGGTTCTGGTGAAAGCACTGAAACCCCGATGATCAGTCAAATGCAGGATCTCACTCGATCGCGGGCTTTCCAGATGGCAGGGGCACGTGCATTCGAAACCGCTGGCATACAACACCGTGATGTCGATCACTTGATGATTTATGACGCCTTTGCCCATTTGCCGCTGTACGGGCTAGAGGATCTTGGGTTTTGTGAACGCGGTGAGGCGGGCGCGTTTATTGCATCGGGCCAAACAGCGCCCGGCGGTATTCTGCCGCTGAATACGAATGGGGGCGGCTTAAGCTATATGCATTCTGGTATGTATGGCATGTACGCACTGCAAGAAAGTGTTCGGCAGGTTCGTGGAACGGCCGCTGCGAAGGTTGCCGGGGTTGAAATCTCGGTTTGCCATGGCGTTGGGGGCATGTTCGGTGCAAGCGGCACGGTTGTCATGAGCGCATCGATAGCGCGATAGATCAGGATCATGGATGATCAGTCGGCGTCGGCTGCTCGTTGAGGTTATCTTCGGATTTTTGAAACCAAATCGCGATGATTCACGAATAACAAAACGCAAGCAGGTGCGCTTGCCTGGCTTCATCTCACCAAGGACAGAAAATTATGAGTACGCGTCGACACTTTTTGAAACAAGGCGCAGCCCTAGCGCTGATTCCCTTAGTACCCGCGGTCAGTCTGACGACCCAGGCGGCGGCCAAGGTGCCCTTAGATGATCCTGCGGCAAAAGCCCTGCGTTACGTGGAAGATGCAACCCTTGCCAGTCGTGCGGATAAGATGGGGGTTGCAGCGGCGGATCAGGTTTGTCAGAACTGCCGGTTTTACGTGACGGACGATGCCAGCGCAGCCTGGGCACCCTGTCAGTTATTCCAAAATCGATTGGTGGCAGGCCCGGGGTGGTGTGCCGGCTGGGTGCCAAAGTCTTAATCAGGCGTAGGGACGGCACCGCTCCGGAATCGCGGAATGCCACCCGTTAGGGCCGTCTTTAGGAGGTGGCTTTGACTGGCGCCAAATCTGATCCGAAAGTGGTGTTGCCGCAAGGCACGTTGATCGGACGCCAGCGCGAGGGTGTGCAAGCCTTCTGTGGCGTGCCTTATGCGTTGGCCCCTGTGCAGGCGCGGCGATGGCAGCCGCCGGTCCCGGTAGCGGCCAGCGATGAAACTCTCGATGCCAGGTTCTTCGGGCCGATGGCCCCTCAGGTATCGGAAACAGGACGTCCCATTGCGGAGGCGTCCGAAGACTGCTTGAACTTGAACATCTGGAAGCCGGATCAGGCGCGTGCAGCACCGGTGATGGTTTGGATCCATGGCGGCGGGTTTTGTAGTGGCTCGAATCGAGTTCGAGGCTCGGTGTTCGCAAAGGCAGGTGTGGTGCTGGTTGCGCCGAACTATCGACTCGGCATGTTGGGGTTTGCCGCACATCCGCTGATTGAAAGCCAGCAGGCAAATTTTGGATTACTGGATTTGATCCTGGCCTTGCAATGGGTCCGAGACCATATCGACGCGTTTGGCGGTGATCCTGAGAATGTCACCATTTTCGGTGTCTCAGCCGGTGGGCAGGCGGTGAATTTACTCATGACCATGCCCCAGGGGGCAGGGTTGTTTCACAAGGCCATTGCGCAAAGTGGCTATGGCACTTGGCCATTGTTGCGGCTCAAAACTCAGGATCAGGACCCCCGCGATATTTTAGGCGAGGCGCCGGAGATCGCTGAGGACAATGCCGGCGCAATTCTGCGTCGAATCGATGCCAGGGGATTTTCAAGCGCGTCGCTCTTACACCTTTCTGCTAACACCATCGTCCAAGGACAGCGCGGTTTTCAACGCCCAATTGTGGATGGGCTCAGTGTCTTGGAGGAGCCAGGCCGCTGCTTTGCGCTGGGGTTAGGATGCTCAATCCCTTATTTAACCGGTGCCAATAGTTTTGACGGTTCGGTGATGCCAAGCTATCAACTGAATCCAAAAGACTATGCCGCAGCTTGGGACAAGTGGGATCCAAGTTGGCGGATGCTATACGATGCAGATCTCGGTATTGCCCCAGAAACAGGTATCCAACGTCTCTTTGGTGATGAGCGGTACCTGCTGTCGGCATGGGTTTTGTCCGAGGCAGTGGCGCGTCTTGGCGCGCCGGCTTATCGATATTATCTGGATGTGCCCGGTCCTGAAGGCTCACTGTTGAGCGGCAGCCCGCATGGTTTTGACGGTTTTTTATTATTTGAATCAAAGATTTTCAGTCCGGGTTCGGATTGGGCGGCCTGGGGCGATCAATTGCGTCGTGCCTGGATTGAGTTTGCGCGGACTGGCGTGCCTTGCGCCTTGGATACGCGTGTTGGGCCTTGGCAACCCGTAGGTGAAAGCAATCAATGGCATCGACTCGGGTCCGCATCGACCATCAGTGATCAGGCGCTTAGCGACCGGTTGTCGCGGCTGTTAAGCCGGTACCATCATCGATGCCTTGAGGATGCGGGCCCGCGCAGAACCGCTTAGTCCAGAGCTCGCTGAGGTCGTGATCTGGTGATCGTCCAGCAGTCATTCCGCGTCAAGCGAGCCCGTGAAGGCTTGCGGGGCCTGATCGGCTGCGATGGTGATGCGCTCTGCATATCGGTGATAGCCGCTGTAGTCAAAAATAGCTTGATGCTGAACGCTGTAGTTGTCCCAAAGGGTGATCATGTTGGGTGTCCATTTTATCCGGCACTGGTGTCTTGCGTTGGTTCTGATGCGTTGGAAAAGCCCCTGCAGAATCAGGTCGCTCTCGAAGGACGGCACGTTTGAAAGGTGAGCGGTGAAGCCCTCATTGACGTACAGCACTGGTTTCTGAGTTTTGGGGTGCCGAATCACCACGGGATGGGTGTTTGCCGGATAGGATTGCCCAGGCTTGAGGCGTATGCCATAGCGCAATAAGTCCAGCTCACCATCATGAAACGCAGATTGTTGCATCAGATAGTGTTGCAGATCGGGCGAGAGTTCTTCAAACGCCGCCTGTAGATTGGCAAAAAGCGTATCGCCGCCGAGGTTATCTGGAACGCGCGTCAGATAGAGCATCGAGGCATAGGGGGGGCGCGCCTCGCAGGTAATGTCCGCATGCCAAGTTTCCCCATTGCTTTGTTTTGATTCTGGCTTGATATCGATGAAAAAAATCTCCGGGTCCTCGTCCCGCTTTAGGTTTTGCTTCGACGGGTGCACATGAATATCGCCAAAGTAACGCGCAAAGGCTTTATGGGCGTCTCGGCTGAGTACCTGGTCTCGAAACACCAGAACGTGGTAGGTCTCAAACGCTGTTTGAAGCGCGCTGACCTGTTCGCCGGATAGCGGTTGTGCAAGATCTAGGCCCTCAACTTCAGCGCCCAGGCTGGGGGTAATTGGTATTAGGTTCATTCGGTGTTCCCCCATGGATAATCAACAGTATGCCTGATCGCCGTGATTGTGGTGCGAGGCGCTTCAGTGCCTTTTGAGTGATCAGAGCAACCCTCGTTTTGATGTTGCATTGTTTGATGTTGCATTGTTGGATGTTGCATTGAAGGCACGAGCTGCGGCTTTGTTATTTTAAAGCGCGATCCTGGGTCGATCGGCCTTTCAGTTTTGGGGACCTGACCTCAGGCCTCAGACGGAGGATCTCGTTGAGCGATCTGAACGTGCATCAACAATTGCCCAGTTGCGTGTTATCAATCTAGCATCGAAATCTTGAAGCCTCAATATAGGCCTTCTTGCAGGTCGCGAGGCTTACAGGAGGCTCTCACTGAGTGCTTCGATGACGCCGCAACGGGTGCTTCGGTATCCGGGGAGGCTCGCAACGCTTGCTTGAAAGGCCGGACTACGGATTTGATTTAAAAATTGCTGGCAGGCTGCTTGCCGGAGCGTTCTTCTGTGACAAATCATCAAATAATGTTCTTGCGCAATTGGGATAAAGTCCAACTTGAATTGTCGGGCAGCAGCTTCAACGCCAAAGCCAATGTCTGCCATGCCAGCGGCAACGAAAGCCGCCACCGCGGTGTGGGTAAATTCTTCCTCTAAATAGCCATCAATGGTCGTGTGATCGACCAATGCATCGGTGAGCAGGCGATCGAGCAGCGCGCGGGTGCCGGAATCTGGTTGACGGTTAATAAATTTCAATGCTTTGCGAGCAAGATCCTGGATACCGTGCACTTGATGGGGATTGCCCGGTGCGACCATCAACCCTTGTTGGCGGGTGATGAACCGAATCACCCGATAATCTTTTGTATTGAGGTATTCAGCATAACGCGCGATGAGCGGTTCAATTCGAAGCTCGGCCGGAACGTGGATGCCTGCTAAGTCGCATGCGCCGCGGTTGAGTGCCGCTAAAGCGTCGATCGGGGATTTGTACTGCAGGTCGAGCTGAAATCCAAGCGCATAATCAGGGAGCAGTGCCACCGCATAACCGTGACTTGCGTGTAAGCGGAGTATTGGGCTGAGTTCGGCAATCTCTTTATGGATTTCGATGTTGAGTTCGGAAGCGAGGTTTTCCATTTGCGGCGTGAGGCGTGCTGCAACGCGCTGTTCAGCCCACAGCAATTTCTCGCCCAACGGCGTTAAGGTTGCGCCTCGACCCTTTTCAAGGTGAACGACTGGACTGCCGAAAAATTGGTGGGCCTGGTCCAGTAGATTCCAGCCGTGGCGATAGGAAATTTTCGCCAAGGCTGCCGCTTTGGTGAGTTTTCCAGTTTCTTGAATGCGGCTGAGCAACGTGAAGAGTTGCGGGTTTAACGCGGCCCCATGATCATCATGAAAGGCCCAGCTTGGGCTGATGTAGATTCGCTTACTCATGGCGATACCCTGACGTTGGTTTGCGTTCGATGTCACTTTAACGGGTTTTAAATAAGAAAGAGTTTGCATATTCTTTGGACTTCGATCAACTGGTAGTATCCCCGAAAAAGCGCTGTAACCAATTGATAAATTGCAAAATTTAGGCTGCTAAATAGGCAATCAATTACCTATTTAAAACCACGCAGGTTCGCAGTTTTAAAAACTGCTTTTGAGTTGATTTATGAAACAACGTGACCGCACCGATTTACCCAATATGGCGGATATCCCGGCGCTGATCACCGAGATGGCTCAGCGCCCCGGCGCCTTGCTGCCGATATTGCATGCGCTGCAGGATCGATTCGGCTATATCCCGGAAACCAGTATCGTGATGATTGCCCAAGGCTTGAACTTGTCCCGGGCCGAAGTGCACGGGGTGGTGAGCTTCTATCATTTCTTTCGGACGTCGCCGCCAGGACGCCATGTGATTCAAATCTGCGCCTCGGAATCTTGCCAAGCCACGGGAGGGCGTGCGCTCGAGGCACACGCTAAGCGCCGGCTTGGTATTGAATTCCATGAAACCACACCGGATGGCGAGGTTACCTTAGAGCCTGTTTACTGTCTCGGGAACTGTGCTTGCTCGCCAGCGCTTCGGGTGAATCAAGCGGTGCACGGGCCAATGGATCCACAAGCATTTGATCAGGTGCTATCGACCTTGCCCAGTCTCGATCCGCACCCAAAACGGTGGGAGGTTGACCAGCTCGCAGCAACCAATGCAGGCGCTGTGGTCAAACTCTATATTCCAAGGGACACGACGACGATCGCGCTGGGGGCTGACGAGGTTGCAGCAGAACTTCAGAGCAGTATTGATGCTCAAGGGCTACCTTTAACCATTGTGCGCAATGGCTCAAGGGGGCTTTACTGGTTGGAGCCGATGTTGGAACTTGAAACCGATGCGGGCCGAGTTGCCTTCGGACCGATCCAGGTGGCCGATGTTGACGCCTTTTTAGAGAGCAAACCTTGGCTTGATCCGTCAAACCATCGCGATTATCTGGGACTGACGGAGGATATCCCGTTTTTAAAGCAACAGCAGCGATTGACCTTTCGTCGGGTTGGGCGCATTGACCCGCTGTCGCTGTCAGCTTACGAGTCTGAGGCAGGCTTTGTGGGCTTGCGGCGCGCGCTATTGATGTCGCCTGCGGCGATTGTTCGTGAGGTGACCGAGTCGGGTCTGCGAGGGCGAGGGGGTGCGGCCTTTCCAACTGGGATCAAGTGGCAAACGGTGTTGGATACGCCGTCGGCAACAAAATATATCGTCTGTAATGCCGATGAAGGCGACTCGGGTACCTATGCGGATCGCATGATGATGGAGGGCGACCCGTTCGCCTTGATCGAGGGCATGACCATTGCGGGTTTGGCAGTGGGTGCAGGTTGCGGCTATATCTACTTGCGAGAAGAGTATCGTTATGCGGAATGGGTGCTAAACGAGGCGCTCAAACGTGCTGAAGCCGCGCATTTTTTGGGTCAAAATATTCTGGGCAGCGATCAATCCTTTAACATTGAAGTCCGTCTTGGCGCCGGCGCTTATATCTGCGGGGAAGAAACTGCGCTGCTTGAAAGTTTAGAAGGCAAGCGCGGCATGGTTCGGCCGAAACCGCCGCTGCCCGCGATCCACGGGTTATGGCAGCAACCGACGGTCATCAACAATGTGCTGACGCTGGCGACGGTCCCGATCGTGTTAGCAAGCGGATCTGCTTTTTACGCCGATTTCGGTGTTGGACGTTCACGGGGCACCTTGCCCATTCAATTGGCAGGCAATCTCAAACAAGCCGGGCTGGTTGAAATTGGCTTTGGGCAAACGCTTCGGACGCTGTTGACCGAGTTTGGTGGCGGTTCACGATCGGGCCTTGCGATTCGGGCGGTTCAAGTTGGCGGGCCGCTAGGTGCCTTTCTCCCGGATGCCGCCTGGGATACCCCGCTCGACTATGAGGCCTTTGCAAAGATTGATGCCATGTTGGGTCATGGCGGTGTTGTGGTGTTTGATGAGACCGTTGATCTGAGTGAACAAGCCCGTTTTGCGATGACCTTCTGTGCGGTGGAGTCTTGCGGTAAATGCACGCCCTGTCGGATTGGTGCGGTTCGAGGCGTTGAGGTCATCGATAAAATTATCTCGCCGGTTCAAACGCAAGCCGCTCGGCAGGACGCGATTGTGTTACTGAAAGATCTCTGCGACACCATGATTGCAGGGTCGCTCTGCGCCATGGGGGGCATGACACCCTATCCGGTGCTCTCGGCGCTGGAACATTTCCCAGAAGATTTCGGCGGTGGCGAGGTGATTGCAACGGATGCAATGAACCCGTCGTGACAAAGGGCTCATTGTGAGCCGCAAACAAAAAAGGTCTAAAAATGTTGCAATATTTTGATCCGAAACAACGCCGTAACCCCGAGGTCGACTACGGCACACCGGCGGCGCAGGGCAGCTTGGTCAGGCTTACAATCGATGGTAGGACCATCGAGGTGCCCGAGGGGACCTCCATCATGCGGGCGGCCATGCTGGCTTCGATCAAAATCCCAAAGCTCTGTGCAACCGACTCGTTAGAAGCATTTGGTTCTTGTCGGCTGTGTCTGGTGGAGATTGAAGGTCGGCGGGGCTTGCCCTCTTCTTGCACCACACCCGTTGAACAAGGCTTGGTGGTTCATACCTATAATCCGCGGCTCGCTTTGGTTCGGCGCAATGTGATGGAGCTTTATATTTCTGATCACCCGTTAGATTGTTTGACGTGTCCTGCCAATGGTAATTGTGAGTTACAGGATGTCGCCGGTGAAGTGGGTCTTCGAGCGGTCCGCTACGGATTTGAAGGCGAAAACCATTTGGCGGCTGAGCCTGATACGAGTCACCCTTATTTTTCTTTTGATGCCAGCAAATGTATTGTGTGCTCCCGTTGTGTGCGGGCGTGCGAAGAGGTACAGGGCACCTTCGCACTGACAATCGACGGTCGAGGTTTTGATTCCAAGGTTGCGGCGGGTCAAGATGAATCTTTCTTGGACTCAGATTGCGTATCGTGCGGCGCCTGCGTACAAGCTTGTCCGACGGCAACCTTGATGGAAAAGACCGTCATAGAACAAGGGCAGCCTGAGCACAGCGTGATTACAACCTGCGCTTATTGTGGTGTCGGATGTGCGTTTAAAGCCGAGCTCAAAGGTGACCAAGTGGTTCGGATGGTGCCTTACAAGGGTGGCGCGGCAAATCAAGGACACTCTTGTGTGAAAGGTCGATTTGCCTTTGGGTACGCCACGCATAAAGAGCGCGTGACGACGCCAATGATCCGCGACAGCATTGATGCGCCCTGGCAAACCGTGTCGTGGGATGAGGCGATGACGTTTGCCGCGAACCGAATTCGGCAAATTCAGCAGGTGTATGGCAGCGACAGTGTTGGCGGTATCACGAGCTCTCGGTGTACCAACGAAGAAACTTACCTAGTCCAAAAACTCGTTCGGGCGGCGTTCGGCAACAACAATGTCGACACTTGCGCTCGGGTTTGCCACTCTCCGACGGGTTATGGTTTGAAAGCAACCCTTGGCGAATCGGCGGGGACCCAAGCTTTTGAGTCGGTTGAACAGGCCGATGCTATTATGGTGATCGGCGCCAACCCCACTGATGCGCACCCGGTTTTTGCATCCAGGTTGAAGCGGCGGTTGCGCGCCGGCGCCGAATTAATTGTGGCGGATCCAAGACGCATTGATTTGGTGAGTGGTCCGCACGTCCAGGCGCGTCATCATTTGAAGTTATTGCCAGGGACCAACGTGGCGTTGATCAATGCCTTGGCGCACACCATCATCGACGAAGGCCTGCAGGATCAGGCCTTTATCGAGGCGCGCTGCGATCTTGAGGCCTTCGCCCGTTGGCGAGCCTTTATCATGGAGCCTAGAAATGCGCCTGAAGCGCTGAGCGCGGCCCTCGGTGTGTCGGCTGAAAGCCTGCGGTCAGCGGCGAGACTGTATGCCAAGGCTGGCAATGCGGCGATTTATTACGGCCTTGGCGTGACAGAGCACAGTCAAGGCTCAACCATGGTTATGGGGATTGCAAACCTTGCGATGCTTACAGGCAATCTGGGGCGAGAGGGGGTTGGCGTTAACCCGCTTCGAGGTCAAAATAATGTTCAAGGGGCTTGCGACATGGGCTCCTTCCCCCATGAGTTGCCAGGTTATCGTCATGTATCAGACCAGCGTGTTCGTCAGGCTTTTGAGGCGAGTTGGGGGGTTCAGATCGGGTCGGAGCCCGGCTTGCGGATTCCCAACATGCTTGATGGCGCCATTTCCGGCACCTACAAAGGGCTCTACTGTCAGGGCGAAGATATTGCGCAGTCTGATCCGAATACACATCATGTGGAAGCCGCGCTGCGCAATCTGGATTGCTTGATCGTCCAAGATATTTTCCTGAACGAGACCGCAAAATTTGCCCATGTGTTTTTCCCAGGGGCGACCTTTTTAGAAAAAGACGGCACCTTTACCAATGCAGAGCGCCGTATTTCGCCGGTTCGACGGGTCATGCAGCCGCTGAGCGGCAAGGCCGATTGGGAAGCGACGATGGCGTTTTCGAATGCGCTCGGCTATCCAATGAATTATCAACACCCATCAGAGATCATGGCTGAAATTGCGTCGCTCACGCCAACCTTTAGTGGGGTCAGCTACCAACGACTCGATGAGGAAGGTTCGCTGCAGTGGCCCTGTAACGATGCTGCACCGAGCGGTACGCCCACCATGCATGTCGATCAGTTTGTTCGAGGCAAAGGCTATTTTGAGCGAACGGAGTTTATCGCGACTGCGGAAAAAGTGACGCGTCGGTTCCCATTTCTGCTAACCACCGGCCGGATTTTGTCGCAATACAATGTGGGTGCTCAGACGCGGCGCACAGCCAATATTGGCTGGCACGAGCAAGACCTGCTCGAAATTCATCCACAAGATGCGGAGGATTTGGGGATCAATGAATTGGATGCGGTCCAGGTGGCAAGTCGGGCTGGCGAGACGGTGCTCGCCGCACGGATTACGGATCGCGTGCAACCGGGCGTGGTCTATACCACCTTTCATCATCCTGAAAGTGGGGCCAATGTGGTGACCACAGACAACTCGGATTGGGCGACAAATTGTCCCGAATATAAGGTTACGGCTGTGCACCTTAAAAAAGTTGAACGGCCCTCGGATTGGCAGACTGAGCATCTTGCCTTTACTGAAACGCAAGTCAGGTTGATGACCCAGCCGACCAAACGAGCCCTTGATGAAACCGCTTGAGCAAGGCGCCGCCCATCGCCCGATTATTGAGTGGCCGCGACGCAGTGGGTCCGATCAGATCGATGCCATCGCCGAAGAACTACCGGTTGCACTGATTTATAACGGTCTGTCGCAGGCTGTGATGATGGCCAGTCCGGTTAATCTTGAGGCCTTTGGGCTGGGGTTTTCGTTAACTGAAGGCATCATTGATGATCCTGAGCAGTTGTATGGCATCGAGGTAACGCTTGGCGAGTCGAGTGCTGAGATCGCCCTGGAGATTGCGACCCGGCAATTTCAGCGGCTGAAACAGATGCGGCGGACCTTAATGGGGCGATCAGGTTGTGGCCTGTGTGGCAAGGAATCATTAGATCAGATACGTCGAGTAATGCCGCTCGTCTCGGGGCCGTTTACGGTCACGCACCGCGCGATCCAGCGTGCGACAACCAGTCTTGCGCACCATCAGCCGCTTCAGGGCCTCACGGGCGCGGTGCATGGCGCTGCCTGGTGTCGGTTGGATGGCAGTATCTTGCGGGTCTGCGAGGATGTTGGCCGACATAATGCCTTGGATAAATTGATCGGTAGTCTTTGGGTTGAGAATTGTTTGCAGGGCCCGGGCTTTTTGCTGATGTCGAGCCGTGCCAGTTATGAAATTGTCCAGAAAGCGGCTAAGGCCGGGATCGCTGTGATTGCGACCCTCTCAGCACCAACCTCGATGGCGATTGATTTGGCGGCCTCAGCGGGAATGACGTTGATTGGGTTTGCACGAGAAAGTCGCCATCTTGCTTACAGCCACGCCCACCGATTAACAAACTGAGTGTTCTGACTGAGGTACTGATGGATCAAGAATTGACGCACCTTATTAAGATGGCCAATCAAATTGCTGCGCATTGCGCGCCCGGTGAGCCTTCAAATGTTGCCGCCGACCGCGCGGCAAATCACATCACACGATTTTGGGCGCCTTCGATGAGACTTCAGATTAAAGCCTATCTGCTTGCAGATGGGGTGCTTTTGGACGATACCGCCCAGGACGCTGTCAGCCGATTAGGGTAAAGGTTCTCCCAATCAAATAAGCTAATGCGAAATAAGGCGGTTGCTCGAAAAATAGCCCTAGAGCGGTTGCTCGAAAAATAGCCCTAGAGCGGTCGTTCGAAAAATAGCCTTAGAGCGGTTGCTGGGAAAAAGCCTTAGAGCGGTTGCTGAGTAAATAGCCTTTGTGCTTTTGATCTGTATTGCCCTGGGATCTTCAGGGCAAGTGCGATGGCCTCGAGAAAACAGGCGTAGAGCGCCGCCATCAGGTCTTAAGAAGACGGATCAAAAGAGCCCTTCGACTTCGCCAATGTCATTGAGGCGGATAGTGTTCGCGGCAGGCAGTCTGGGTAAGCCTGGCATGGTCATAATGTCGCCGCAAATCACCACGATGAAACCGGCGCCGTTAGCCAACCGAACCGCTCGAATTGGCACGGAGTGGTGGCTAGGTGCCCCTCGTAAATTGGGATCGGTTGAAAAGCTGTATTGGGTTTTCGCCATGCAAATTGGGAAATGACCATACCGTGCTTGTAGCGCTTTTATTTGGTTACGTACTTTTTGATCGGCGATGATTTCGTCCGCGCCATAAAGGGTTTGGGCAATGCGCTCGATCTTGTCCCAGAGCGGTAGGTCGTCTTCGTACAGAGTTCGAAATTGGGAATGGCCGCTGTCACTTAAAGCAACCACGGCGTGGGCGAGCGCTTCCGCGCCCGCACTGCCCTGAGACCAGTGCGTGCAATCGATCGCCTCGACATTCAGTGCCTCGCAATGTCGTCGGATTTCGTCGATTTCTGATTGTTCGTCATCGTTGAATCGATTAATTGCGACCACGACCGGTAACCCAAAGTGGCCCATGTTGCGGATATGGCGGGCAAGGTTTGCACAACCTTTAGCCACTGCCTGGACGTTTTCGCCTTTGAGATTGTTCTTTTTAACGCCGCCATGCATTTTCAATGCGCGTACGGTCGCAACGATCACCGCCGCGGATGGCTCTAGACCGGCCTTGCGGCATTTAATGTTGAAGAACTTTTCAGCGCCCAGTTCTGCGCCGAATCCAGCCTCGGTGACGACGAAGTCGCCTAAGCTTAAGGCGGCTTTCGTTGCGATCACGGAATTACAACCGTGGGCAATATTGGCAAAGGGGCCGCCATGAATCAGGGCAGGGTTGTTCTCAAGCGTTTGTACAAGGTTCGGCTTGAAGGCATCTTTGAGCAACACCGACATGGCGCCATTGGCTTCAAGGTCGCTTGCGTGAACCGGTTCGCCGGCAAAATTTTGGCCAATGACGATTTGACCGAGATTCTCCTGTAATGCCTCTAACGTGTTCGAAAGACAAAAGATCGCCATGATTTCTGAGGCGACGGTAATGTCAAAGCCGGATTCCCGAGGCACGCCATTGCTTGCGCCGCCAAGGCCGATATTAATATTGCGCAGCGCGCGCTCGTTCATGTCCATAACCCGTCGCCACTCTATTCGGCGCGGATCGATGCCTAGGGCATTACCCCAATGAATATGATTATCGATTAAGGCCGAAAGAAGATTGTGGGCGGCGCCGATGGCGTGGAAGTCGCCCGTAAAATGCAGGTTGATATCTTCCATCGGCACAACCTGGGCGTAACCGCCGCCAGCGGCGCCGCCCTTCATCCCAAAGCAAGGGCCAAGGCTTGGCTCGCGTAGGCAGATGACCGTTTTTTTGCCAATTCGATTGAGTGCATCCCCTAGCCCAATGGTCGTTGTGGTTTTACCTTCGCCTGCAGGGGTCGGCGATACGGCTGTTACCAAGATTAATTTTCCCGGCGTTTTATCTTGTTGCGACGCGATAAAGGCGTGATCAATTTTTGCCTTGTCGTGACCATAGGGCAGCAGGGCTGTCTCTGGGATACCCAAGCGCTGCCCGATGGTTGTGATTGGGTCTAAGCGCGCTTCCCGGGCGATTTGAATGTCAGTTCCTTGCATGGTTAGGTCCTATTGATTGTCCGAGGCTCAAGCGTCAAAGCGAAATATCTAGGGCAGATGATACGAGGAAAGGCCTTGTGGGGATACGTCTGGCTGAGTGAATTCCTAGGGGGCGAGGACGCCAGAAAAAAGCGCTTTTTAAGCCGGCCGCTGAGAACTTCAGGCTGGGAAAATGATGGTGCGATTCTGCTTTGGTGCGCTAGAAAACCTCGCGAGCGATCACGATAAGGCGCTTCGAACGATCCAATTTCCGAGCGCTGCGGGTTGATGTAGGACGTGTTTTTGGTGCACGAAGGCGCCGTGTTGTGCGGCCTGCTTTCGCCTTGAATCAGGCCGCGCGTTGAGTGGTCTCTGGCTGCAGCGATGCGATCATCTGATCTCGATCCGGGCCGGGTACAACGCGGGCTTTTTTATTCTCTGCACCATAACGGATGAGCGTCCAAAAAATCAGTGCTTGGGTGCTAATGTCTTTTAAAAATGCGCCCGGTAACTCCATGAGGTTAAACGTTCGAAACGCGCCGCGAAACACGCGTAAATGGATCTGGGTGGATCTTGTGAGCGCATCACTGTAGGCGATTGCGAATCGTTTTTTTAAGGTGAGCGTGCGTGAAGCTTTGGATGCGTTGAGGATCGTCTCAGCGCGCTTAATCCCTGTTCGATCCTCATCAAGACTGGCTTGCCAAATTGGCCTTAACTGTTTTCGAGTTTGTTCGGCAAACTGTTTGGCCGCGGTTACCGGGTCTTGGTCTTGGGACAAAACATCCGTCAGAATCTTGCTATGAATGGCGCCAGTACTGCAGCCACGACCATAGAGCGGATTGGTTCGCACAGACGCATCACCCACGGCATAATAATTTAATAACAGCGGCTGTTCACCATCGCTGAAATCATGCCAAACCGCTTTGATATTGCCCATTCCGAACGAAGCCGTTGTTGCAACGGCTTGATTCGTCCCAAGCCAAGGTTGCAAACCGGGAATCGCCGAACAAATTCGATCAAATGTGGCATCGTCCTTAACGGCATCATGCAAAATCGTATCCATACACGGCACGCACAGGATTACGGCAAAGTGCCCGCCAGAACCTGGGAAGACGCCGTACTTCAAATAACCCAGGTCACCAGCAGAGCGGGTCTTGCCATCTCGTTTAGGCTCATCAAATCCGGGCTTAAATTGATAATGCCGAGTGTAATAGACAATGCCGGCATCGTGGGACTCGGTTTTAATGACAAGGCCTGCCTGTTGAAACCAGCGTTTGAAGGGGCTGCCTCGGCCGGCCGCGTCGATCACGATATCGGCTTTGATGTTGAAAGGTTGCGCGTTTCTGGCCCTATCCTGAATCGTTAAACCGGTAATCTGCGGTCGCCCACCGAGGCGCTCGGTCAGCATAGCGTTGACGCGGATCCCAGAGGCGATCGTCAGGTTGGGTTGCTGCAATGCATAGCGCCTGAGAACCATTTCCATGGTGGCGCGTCGACACATCATTAGCCAAAGGGCGTCATCTTCCGGCGCGGGCGTGTAGGTCAAACTGAGCGCCGGTGGTAGCATTTCTTGAAAGCTGACTTTGCGAGCACCGGCCTGCCAAAAGTTATCGATGAGGTCTGGAAACTGTTCGGTCAGCAGATTGCTCATGACCGCCAAAAAGGCGTGGGGGTGCCTAAATTGAGACGCACCGCGCCTCAGCCATTCGAAAAAAATCTCGTCCGGGCCGCCATCGGGTAAGGGATCATCGCGCTCGTAAACGGTCACCTTGTGACCCTGTTTTGCAAGCCCTAACGCCGTACAAAGACCACAGATGCCAGCGCCGACAATGGCGATTTGTTTTGATGGGGACGATGCGGGCATGGCTTTTAAACCTCAATAGCGGGTTGTGAACGGCAGCTCAGGCCGATAATCGATCGAAATTGGACAGCACCGGCAGTTTAACAAAAATATTCGTTGAGGTGGATGCGGCGGTGACTCAGGTGCCGCCGCGCGACGCAGCTGGGCGCGCCTGGTCCGGATTTGGTTTTGATCAAACATCACAAGGCGCTCGCTCGGCATCTACGAGAGCGAGAACAGGTGCTGATGCCTGAACGCGAGGATCCAATCCCGGGCTCAGCTTTAAACAATTTGCCCTGTTCGAGCCTGGGTGTACCCCACCGATTTATCGAAGGCGACAGCGCCCCCGATTAAAACGTGGGAGACGCCAATTGCATCGCGTGTGTAGCGGTAACCATCACCGGGCACATCTTGCACAAAATACTCGGCGCCGCGATCGATTGTCTCAGGATCAAAGATTGTGATGTCGGCAATATAACCCGGTACCAGTTGCCCTCGATCTTGGATGCCCCAGATTTCAGCAGGTTCAGCGGTAATTTTTTTGATGGCTGTTTCAATACTGAGGCTTTTACTGTCTCGGACAAACTTTGAAAACAGGTAGCCCGTATCGCCATAGGTTGAGAAGGATAGGATGTGGGCGCCACCGTCACTCGCACCGATCATGACCCTTGGATGTTTGAGTAATTCCCCGACAGCCGGGACGTCATTATGGCCCATGCTCGCCGCAAGAAAATGTGCGTCTAAATCTTCCTCTAAAGACAGATCGATCATCACATCTAAGGGCGTGTTGCCGCGCATGTGGGCGATCTCAGCGAGGGATTTTCCGATTAATTCGGCATTGGCATCGCTTTGGACACGCCGGACGATCAAGGCTGACCACAAGGGCATCATCGGGGTCGCCTCTTGAGTGAGCGCAGCCCGCTGGGCTGGATCGGTCAGCGCTGCAAGGACGTCGGCCTTGGTGCCAAAGCGGATTAGGCCATACCAGGTTGGCAGACGCATGAATAATAGGCTCGGCACCTCTAATGAAAAACTGATGTCGATTGGGCGGGTTTGGACCTGTGGCCAGACCCTTGCGCCGCGCGCCATCTGTTCGTCCACTCGAGCCATGATGGCGGCAACACCGTCTGCATTGTCGGCATTCAAGAACAGCGGCGACAGGGTCGTTGTAATGTCATGCTTGAGGCTGAGTTCGGCGAGTTGATCGACGCGCGCGAGGGTCAAATCGATGTCATAAAATTCGTGAACGACCTGGAGTAATTTCTTGGTTTCGCCGAGCACGGCGCACAGCGCATTGAGTTCCTCGGTGCTGGCCCAGCGGCTCGGTACAGGTTGTAAACGCTCGTCCATGTCGACGAAACTGGTGGACAGACCCACAGCGCCAGCGCGGATACAATCTTTTAATAACGCGCACATTTTATCGACTTCGTCTGGATTTGCGGTTCTGGTCATCGCCGCGTCTCCCATCACCCAAAGCCTAAGGAGGCTGTGGCCGGCCAAGGGGGCAACGTTGATGCTCAGATCTTTTTTGATGCGAGTAATATATTCCTCAAAGCTTTCCCAGTCCCAGGTAACCCCTTCGGAAAAGGCTTTATGCGGCATCTCCTCAATTTGATTAAACATGCCGACGAGCTTCATTCGGTGTTCCGCTTTGAGCGGGGCCAGCGACAAGGAGCAGTTACCTGGCACGATGGTGGTGACGCCATGTTCGATGGCCGGCTTTGCGGCCCCATCCCAAAGAAGCTGAGCATCAAAATGTGTATGGGGATCGATAAAGCCTGGGCTGACAATTTTGCCTGTGGCATCAATCTCAGTTTTTGCCGACCCTGTGAGGGTCCCGATCGCGCTAATGCGATTGCCCGTTATGCCAATATCGGCAGCAAACAGGGGATTGCCAGAGCCATCAGCAATCGTGCCATTTCGTATGATTAAGTCCATTTTGATGCTCCTGGCATACTATTTTAATAAGAGTTGAGGTCGGCTAGGGACCGTTAAATGCATCGGTCAAGGCATCTCGAATATGGGTCCAATCGCGGCCGACCAGCTCCTCGATGGAGACAGCAGCACAGCGCGTCATTAATCGATCCGAGGTTTTTGGATCCAAGGGGATCAGGGACTCACCACCATTGTCAAACGACAGCGTGACGAGGAGCTCGGCGTGACCCTCGTGCGCGGCGCCGAGCCGTACCATCGAGATGGTCGCTGTCAACCCAAGGTATCCTGCGGTTGCGAGAGGGGCGGTTCTAAAAAAAGAATATCGCTCGGTAAAATGGGATTGCTCGTTTGAAGGCTTGAATCGGTGCTGTCTTGAGTGATGACCCGGCGGGCGAAAATATGGAGATTCCAGCTTTGAAGTTGGGCGACAGCGTTATTTCGGTCGAGCTCTGGCAGATGTGCCTCAGCAACCGCTTCCCAGGTCGCATTGAGCGCCGGCGTGATCGATTTTCTTAAGGTTTTCAACGCAGTTTTTTCCTGGATTTGGCCGCAACGGGTGTTATTTGTAGCGAAATTAAGGCCCGGATGCAACTGCGCCCGCAGCGCGAGATCTTGATATGATACCCCGATTCAGAACGCAGTTAGGGTTGCCGCAATGAGCACAGGTTGTTGTGAAGAGTTGATCGATGTAGGGCGCCTCGCCGTTCGCCAGCGTCGGGTTTTACTTTGGGTGATGTGCATCAACCTGGCAACGTTTTTGATGATGGTTGCTGGATCCGTATTGAGCGGATCTTCCGCGTTGCTGTCGGGAACGCTCGATAATTTCGGAGATGCCTTGGCCTATATGGTGAGCTTGGCGGTTGTTGGCGCAAGTGTTCAGGTAAAAGCCAAGGCAGCTTTGTTTAAAAGTGTGCTCATTGGATTCGCTGCAGTCGCGGTTTTGGTACAAATCATCGTAAAGGGTTTGAATCCAGACGTCCCAATCGTTGAGACAATGGGGATCGCGGCCGTTTTAAACCTGATGGCAAATAGCCTTTGTTTGATGTTGCTGACACCCCATCGTTCGGATGATGTCAATATGGCGTCGGTGTGGGAGTGCTCTCGGAATGATGTGTTTGAAGGGGTTGGCGTGGTGGTGACTGCCGTTTTGGTTTATTTGACCGGTTCGGCCTACCCAGATCTCATCGTTGCGGTACTTCTGCTGACGCTCTTTACGCGTTCGGCTGTCTCCATGGGGCGAACAGCTTGGCGGGCCATGCAGCTGGCCTAAATCACTTAGGGTTGGCTAGAGCCTGAGGGGTTGTCTTCCGATCCAAAGGGTCGTCGCATAAGCCAAAAGCGTTTGCTGGTCATCGAACAAGGCAGAGCCCGCGAGGTGCTTTTTACCCGCAATCTCAATGGTCCAAGCGGTGACTTGCAGGTGGCTGCCAGCTTTTGGTGCGGAGAGTACCCTCGCCGTCATGCGGCCCAATAGGCCGGTGCGAATACCTTCTGCCAAAAAGGCATACTGCCCAGGGCAATCGAGCGCGGTCCAGACAAAAGCATGCGGAAGATTTCCGGTGTCATCACCCCATTCTGTTTTGGTTTCCCAGATGCCTGAGACCTGACGATCCACCGGCGCGACGAAAATCTGCAGTCCTTCGGGGTGCTCGGGACCACAACAAAAACAGATGGGATGAAAGCCTTGCTGGCCGGGTAAAAGCGGGTTGATGTTGGGCATTAATGCCGCGGATCGAGATTCGGCGGCAAGGGTTTGAGCCCAATCGGGCGGATTCGGAATGTCTAAGGACAGCTGTACGGCCCGCACTTCGGCAATCAAGGTATCGTTGCTTTCAATCCGGCAGTTGCGCGGGTTGTCGATGTCGAACAAAACCGACATCGGTTGATCCAAGGGAATGGGGGACCGCAAGGTCACTTCAGCACTTTCGTCCGTTGCGAGATTGGCAAAGGCTGCGAATCGACCGCTGACATAACCGCCATGTCCCGAGGTCGGCGGGCCGCGAAATCGCTCTAAAATGGCGATGCGGGTATTATTCGTGGTGCTCTGGCTCATGGTGGACTATCTTATCAGTTGGTGAATTGGCTCATGGGAGGCTTACCGTGCGGATTGACAGTTTGTGGATATACCCGATTAAGGGTTGTCGAGGCCAGGCACTGGACGCGGTGGATATTACCACAGAGGGTTTTGAGGGCGATCGACAATTTGTTTTAACCGACTGCGGGGTGCCGCAAAGCCAAAAAAGTCTCCCGGCGCTCAAACATCTGACGGCAACCTGGCAAGCAGGACAGCTGACCCTCTCGTTCAAAGGTGGAGCGGCTTTTCGAGTCCCGTTTGAGGCCGCTCGTCAAAAACAGCCGATGCCGTTGGTTGGTAGAACCGTCGAGGTTATTGATCTTGGAGAACCGGTTGCGCTTTGGCTCACTGAGCGGTTTGGTAAACCATTACGCTTAGTCAAAGCCGCGGCGGGCGAGGCCCTAACGATTCCTTTGCCGGTATTTGCGCGCCTAGAAGGCACGGTGCAGTCGAAAACAGTGGATGTCGCGCCGCTCTTGTTGGCAAATCAAGCATCGCTTGATGATTTAAATCAGCGCCTGGACACGCCAGTTCCCATGGACCGATTTCGAGCCAATATTGTTGTCTCCGGGCTTAAACCCTATGCAGAAGATGCGCTTCAAGCGCTGCGTCTCGGTGAGGGGTCTTTTGATGCGGTGACCGCTTGTGAGCGTTGTGCTGTGACGACTTTTGATCAATCGCCTGATAGCCCAAGTGGTGTGCCCAGTAAGGAGCCGCTCCGGACCTTGAGCGGCTATCGCCGGCGCGAGAACGGCTATGCGGGCGGGGTCATGTTTGGCACTTATATCATGCCGCGCAAAGACGGTCGGATTCACGTCGGCGATCACGATGAGTGACGCGCAATGCCCGTTACGGCTAGAACGATCGCGGCATCTTCAGGACATGCTCGCCGATGAAACTCAAAATTAAATTGGTTGAAATTGGCGCGATTTGGTAGAGGCGAGTTTCCCGAAACTTGCGTTCGATATGGTATTCCTTTGCAAAGGCAAAGCCGCCATGGGTTTGCATGCACACATCTCCGGCTCGCCAAGATGCTTCCGATGCCAGCATCTTCGCCATATTCGCTTCGGCGCCGCAAGCCTCACCTGCGTCAAACAGGCGTGCTGCCTTCTCGACCATCAACCACGCCGCTTCGACCTCGGTATAACATCGCGCAATGGGAAATTGCACGCCTTGGTTTTGTCCGATAGGGCGATCGAAGACAACCCGGTCGGTCGCATAGCGGCTTGCTTTATCAATAAAGTAACGGCCGTCGCCGACACACTCTGCGGCAATTAAAATGCGTTCTGCGTTCATGCCATCGAGAATGACTTTGAAGCCTTCGCCCTCAACACCGAGCAGGTTTTCGCGCGGAATTTTGAGATCATCAAAAAACAATTCGCAGGAATGGTGATTGATCATGGAATCAATCGGCTGGATCTCAAGGCCGTTGCCGACGGCTTGGCCGACATCAACGATGAAGGCGGACAAGCCTTCGGTCTTTTTGTTGGTTTGTTCTTTAGGGGTCGTGCGCGCCAGGAGTACCATTAAATCCGAATGCTCAATTCGGCTGATCCAGACTTTCTGACCGTTAACGACGTAATGGTCGCCATCAAGTCGAGCGGTCGTTTTCAGGCTCGTGGTATCGGTGCCGGTCGTCGGCTCGGTAACGCCAAAGCTTTGAAGCCGCACTTCGCCAGCGGCAATTTTGGGCAAATAATATTGTTTTTGTGCTTCACTGCCATGCCGTAATACCGAACCCATAACGTACATCTGCGCATGGCACGCGCCGGCATGCGCCCCTGAGCGGCAGACCTCTTCCATGATAATAGAGGCTTCATACACCCCAAGACCCGATCCGCCATAGGCTTCCGGGATCAAAACGGTGAGGAAGCCGCTGTCTGTCAGTGCTTGAACGAATTCCGTAGGGTAACCCCGGTCTCGATCTAGGTCGAGCCAATAGGATTCGCCGAATTTGGCACACAGTTGTCTGACGGCGTGTCGGATATCAGTAATGTCGCTGGCTTCAGGCATAGGGCCTCGCTCGATGATTTTTAGGTGCGGTAACCCTACCGAAGTCCGCTGTCAGGCTCAATAAAGGATTGCGTCAGAGAATTTGGGCGCGCTGTAACGTCTCGATGCGTTGCTCAAGCGGTGGGTGACTGAGAAAGAGTTGACTGATGCCAGTGCGAGACCCTGAGATCCCAAAGGCCGCAAATTCGCCGGGTAAATCTTGAGGCGACTGAACCTGCTGTAGTTTTTTCAACGCATTGATCATCTTTTGTTTACCCGCTAATCGGGCGCCACCCTCATCTGCCCTGAATTCACGTCGTCGCGAAAACCAAAGCGCAATCACGGTGGCGATGCACGACAGAAAGATCTGCGCAATGATCGAGGTGATAAAATAGCCGATGCCCAAACCGCGCTGATTCTTGAGAATAACCTTGTCCACAAAAAAACCGGCCAGACGAGACAGGAAAATGACGAAGGTGTTGAGCAGGCCTTGCAACAGCGCCATGGTGATCATATCGCCATTGGCAACATGTGCGACTTCATGCCCTAAAACAGCTTCGACCTCATCTTGGGTCATTGTGGTCAGAAGGCCCGTTGACACAGCCACTAAAGATCGGTTTCGGGTCATGCCCGTTGCAAAAGCATTGGGTTGCGCTTGTTGAAAGATGCCGACTTCGGGTGCAGCGATCCCGACTTTTTTGGCCTGCCGGTGAACCGTATCCCGCAACCAGCGCTCCTGAGCGTTTTGGGGGGTGGTAATCATTTGAACGCCCATGCCGCGTTTCGCCATGAATTTCGACAAGGCGAGCGAGATGAAGGCGCCTCCGAAACCGAAGCAGGCCGCAAACGCTAAAACGCCCGCGGTATTAAACCCAGTGCCGCTTTGGACGAGCCAGATGTCGAGTCCAATGAGCTGAAAGACAACGCCCATGACCAGCAGGATGCCCAGATTTGCGGCGGCGAAGATAATAACTCGGAACATGTTAGTGACTCCTCTTTGAAGAAACTATTGGGTTGACGGCTGCAGATTTCAAGGCTTTTAAAAGCCTTTCAAGTCAAGTTCGGGTTGCATTGAATGATCATTAGACATCAGAGCGCGCAGGTTTACCCTTTCTTTAAAGGGATGGTTCCTTGTACGATGTTTAGACGCGAAGGGTTGTTGGGTGCGGGCCACGAATTCGAATATCGGATGGTGATGACCGATCTTCGAGGTAAAAAGGATCCTCCTGTTGGGTGCACTAAGACGGTAGGGCTTTGGGGGTATTGCTGCTTTGAAACCAGCGGATTGGCCAGCAACACGCCATCGCAACATGCCATCAATGAGTAAGGATTAGGCTTATCAAACAAGAAACGTTTAAAACGCCTTTAGGGTTTTTAATGGCTGCGGTCGGCTTTGCGGTTGGCCTCGGTAATATCTGGCGCTTCCCCTATATTACAGGGGAAAACGGCGGTGCGGCGTTTGTACTGGTGTACCTTGCGTGTGTACTCATAATCGGGCTGCCGATCGTTATGTCCGAGATTGCGCTCGGTCGACGGGGCCAAGGGGACCCGCTTCAAACCTTCGGCCGACTTGCCAAGGCTTCTGGCGCGGCACCGCTCTGGCGCTGGGTGGGTGGTTTAAACCTATTGACCGCCTTTTTAATTATGGCGACCTATGCAACGGTTGCGGGCTGGGTGCTTTATTACCTTTGGTCGGCATCAAGCGGGGCTTTCTCAGCGATCGATCAGAACGCGTCCAATGTGTATTTCGAGACCCTGCTGGCCAGTCCGCTGGTCATGTTTGGATGGATGGCACTCGCGATGACCTTGACCGGCATTATTATTTCGGGGGGCGTTCAAAAAGGCATTGAACGCGCCGTCCGGGTGCTGATGCCATTGTTGTTTTTGTTGATGGTCGGGCTGGTTGTGTACAACGCGTTTCATCCAAGTTTTTGGGCGGGTTGGGACTATCTGTTTCAAGCAGATTTTTCGAAGATCACCCCGCAGGTGTTTTTAGCTGCAATCGGTCAAGCCTTTTTTTCAATCGGCGTTGCCATGGCCGGGCTCATGATCTTTGGGGCCTACTTACCGCCCGGGCAGTCCATCGTGCGTTACGGGTTCTTGATTATTGTTGCCGATACCGCCATTGCACTCTTGGCGGGTTTGATGATTTTCCCATTGGTCTTTCGGTACGGGTTGGATCCGGCTGGCGGCGTTGGACTGATCTTTAAAGTGTTGCCCATTGCTTTTGGTCAGCTGCCCTATGGCGTGCTGGTCGGTGGCCTGTTCTTTTTGTTGTTGTCGGTTGCTGCGATGACGTCAATGGTTGGGTTTGTGGAGCCGTTAGTTGCGACCCTTGCACGGTTGTCGGGTTGGAGTCGTTTGAAGAGCACTTGGTTGATGATATTGGCCTTAATCGTAGTGTCACTCGTGAGTATTTTGACTTACAGCACCTGGTCCAGCCTCCAAATATTCAGCCGTGATTTAAACGGGTTGATCGACTTCATTTCCAATCAAGTGCTGTTGCCCGTGGGGGGATTACTCATTGCTGTCTTCGCAGGCTGGATTCTCAAACGCGATCAGCTCGCCGCGGAGGTGGTCTTTCCTCGGGCTTGGCAGTTTCGGTTTTGGTACGCGCTGCTCAAGTACCCTTTGCCCGGCATCATTTTGGTCATTTTGATCTCGGGCCTTGCGACCTGATCGTAAAAGGTTGTTTCGCGATACCGACGGAGGTCGGACCACGGTCGTCCAAGGACTGTAGCTGAGCATGGCGCCCTAGTTTGGTAAGTGCGGTTCTTTCTCGCTCAGGGCGGGCGCAGGACCAAACAGACGGGGGATCACAACCGGTGATTTCGCCAATGAGGCATCATGACCGTTGTGCTGGCATCGGATTTGGCAGAGACTGAGCAGTCTTCGCGCAATGTGGAAGCCCATGACGGTCCATCGATTGAAATTCCCGGCTATGTTCAGCTTCGGTTTCGGGCAACTGGCAGAGGCCATTAAGAACTCAGGGTTCAATGTCTTTTTATTGTTTTATTACAATCAAGTGCTGGGTGTTTCGGCAACGCTGACATCCGTGGCACTGGCGATTGCGCTGATGTTTGACGCCGTTTCAGATCCATTGGTTGGTTCTTTTTCGGATAAGTTACGGACTCGGTATGGGCGCCGGCACCCTTTGATATTATTGGCGGCGCTCCCCTTGGGGTTGAGTTTTTATTGTTTGTTTAACCCGCCGAGTATGACATCGGATTGGGCGCATTTTATTTGGCTGCTGAGTTTCGCAATTTTAGTTAGGGCGTCGTTGACACTCTACCACGTGCCCCATTTGGCCCTGGGCGCGGAGATGGCAGAGGACTACCATCAGCGCTCAACTTTGTATGCCATGAGCACCTTTTTTGGATTTTTGGGAGGGGCGCTGTTTGTCCCGGTCTCCTACACCTTGTTTTTCCCAACAACGGACGTCTTTAATCCCGCCTTGCTCAATAAAGCCGCCTATCAGCCTTGGTCTTTAATGGCCGCTGGCCTGATGATCTTTGCCATTGTAGTTTGCGTTGTTGGGACGCGCCGGGAGATTCCGCGCTTGGTCCAACGGGTCGATCAAGATGCCCGCCAACTGATGCGGTTCTCGGAGTTAATTCAAGAATTCCGAGAAGCCTTTAATAACCGATCTTTTCGAGCCATCTTTTTTGGCATGATGCTCAGCACGCTGGTTTTGTCTGTCGAGGGCGTTTTTAATCCCTTTATGGGTTTCCATTTTTGGGGATTAACCACCGAGCAATTGCGCTGGATCCCGTTGGCGCAGCTTGCTGGTCTGTTTCTGTCGTTAGCGCTGATGCCGATCATGACCCGATGGTTGGATAAAAAGCGAACGCTGATCGTGTCTGCTTTGTTGGTTATTTTAAATATCAATATCCCGATTGTGCTGTCGCTTTCCGGGGTCTCATGGTTTCCTGCGCAAGGCAGTCAAAGTTTGCTGATCGTGTTGATTTTGAGCGGTTTGGTGACGGCCGTATTGGCGCCGATTATCTTTGCTACGCTGAATTCAATGTTTGCCGATATTGCCGATGAGCATGAATTGGATACGGGCTTTCGCCGGGAAGGGGTGATTTTCTCGGCGCGATCGTTTGCGGTTAAAGCCACCAGCTCCATGGGGCTCGTGTTTGGTGGCACGCTGCTCGATTTAATCGCCTTTCCTCGAGGTGCTTTGATGGGCTCGGTCCCGGAGGACACGGTTTGGTTATTGGGTTTTATTGCGGGGCCCGCGACCTCTGTGTTTACGGTGTTGGGGGTCTTGATGTATTTGGGTTACCGCATTGATGAGCAGCGGCATCAAGACATCAAACGCCAATTAAAAGAACGACTCACCAGCGTGCCATCACCTTGATGCCGAGTCTGAGTACCAAGCAGGTTATTTTAGCTGGCTTTGTATTGGTCGCCGTCGTGTTGGGGGTTTATTTCTGGCCACGGTCTGCGCCGCCAGAAGTTGTGCCAGACTTTGCCGCCTACACCCCAGTTGAAGCGAAAAAGCAGGCTTTTTTTGATTTCGTCAGACCGAGCCTGCAAATTGAAAACAGCTTGATTCTGGCGGAGCGAGAAGTGCTTTTGGGCATTAAGGCAAGCGCCGCCCTTGAGGTCGCCTATGCAGAAGCTGAGATTCAACAAATCAGGCAGTTGGCTGAAAAGTATCGGGTTCCCGATCGCGATACACTGTCGCTTGATGCCGTTGTAAACGATCTATTGTCACGGGTCGATGTGGTGCCCGAAAGCTTAGCCTTGGCGCAAGCTGCGAACGAATCAGCCTGGGGCACCTCGCGATTCGCGCGAGACCATCGAAATTTCTTTGGTCTTTGGTGTTTTACCAAAGGCTGTGGCGTGAAGCCGCGACAAGCCAGTGCCGAATCAACACATCAAGTTGCGGCCTTTGAAACGGTGCGTGCTGGGGTTGCGTATTATTTTCTGACCTTGAATTCGCACCCGGCCTACGCGTTGCTGCGAGCGCGTCGGCAAGCGCTGCGAGTCGCGGGTCAAGCCGTAACGGGCGATGCGATGGCGGAAGGGTTGCTGCGATACTCCGAACGGGGACAGGACTATGTCGATGAAATTAGGCAAATGATTCGCAGCAACGGTCTTGAGTCGCGCGTTGAATGAGGCGGCGTTAAATACCGCGACAGCAAAGCGCTTGGGTTGAGCGATCATTCGGCTTTTTTAAAAGCGCGTCACAATTCGAGCCACCGAAGCCATTGTGTGCTGGATGTCATGACCGCAGTAGCGCGCGTATTGGTGACAGGGCGATGTGGATGCGCAGGGTTTATGGCTGTGAAGCGCGGCTTGTTGGTGCAGGCTTGTTGGTGCAGGCTCAGGGTGCGCTCGCATGACAAGCCGCTGGGACGCCAAGCGATAGGGATTGATCCGCATTTCAAGACTCGTCATCATCCCTTGAAACCGTTGATTGACCAATTCCGATAGGAGCAATGCCTGTGAAGATTACACCCTTGAGCGCGGTCGGTGCTGAAGTCACCGAGGTAGATGTAAGGGCGCTAACCGATACGCAGGATGCGCAACTCAAAGCTGCCTTTGCACAACATGGACTCTTAATCTTCAGAGGCCAAGATTTGACGGAGACCGATCATGTGGCCCTCGCTGAGCGTTGGGGTCAGATTAATACCAATCGTTTTTTTAAGGCCCATGCCGATTACCCACAAATCGCATTGGTTGAAAAAATGCCGGATCAAATTCAGAACATCGGTGGTGACTGGCATACCGACCACTCTTATGATCAGATTCCAGCGCTTGGGTCGATCTTGGTCGCACGAACGTTGCCGGAAACTGGCGGGGATACCTGGTTTGCAAGCATGTACCGCGCTTTTGATCAGTTATCGAATGGATTGAAAACGCTGCTCCAGACCCTGAACGCCGTGCATTCTGCCAAACATGTTTTTGGCAACCAGTCGGAGTATATGCAAACCAATATGAGCCAGAAAAGAATGCGTCGGCCGGATTTAGCGGATGCCTTACCGGACCCGGTTCATCCCGTTGTGGTCAGACACCCTTTGAGCGGGCGCCCAGTTTTGTATGTCAACCCGGGCTTTACAATCCGGTTTGACGGTTGGACACAGGAAGAGTCGGCGCCCTTATTAAACTTCCTGTATCAATCAGCGGTGGTTGACGACCAGGTCCAGGTGGTGGATTGGCGTCCTGGGACCATTGCGTTTTGGGACAACCGAGCCACTTGGCATTTTGCTCAGAACGACTATCCGGGTCAGACTCGGAGCATGCATCGAATCACCATTGAGGGTGAGGCGCTGCAGGCGCATCAATCCCTGCAAACGCGCCCAAAGGATGCCGCTCCCGGAAGATGACTTTGATCTGAATGCGGGCCTCAGTCGAGCCGATCAGGTTCGCTCACGCCTGCCTTGCGACCAAAGAGGATGGGTGGCGCCGCGTGAGAACGCGGACTTTTCTTGCCATCACGCCAGGTCAGCGTCGAACAAAGTCGATGAAGTAATTTATTTTAAGGCGTTTTTCCCTTAGAGTTAGGCCTCTTTTTTTTCAAGGGGCGCGACGTGGCCAACTATTTCAATACTCTGTCTTTGCGAGCGCAATTGGCGCAATTGGGTCAATGCGAATTTATGAGTGCGTCCGAGTTCGAAGATGGCGTTGATCATCTGCGTGGCAAAAAGATCGTGGTAGTCGGTTGTGGCTCTCAAGGCTTAAATCAGGGCTTAAACCTGCGCGACAGCGGCCTGGATGTGTCCTATACCCTGCGGCAATCCGCGATTGACGAAAAGCGCCAGTCATTTTTGAATGCAGAAAGTAATGGCTTTCGTGTTGGCAATTATCAGGAAATGATCCCAACGGCTGATTTGGTGTTGAATTTGACGCCGGATAAACAGCACAGTTCGGTGGTGGCGGATATCGAGCCTTTGATGAAAACCAACGCCTGTTTGGCCTATTCCCATGGCTTTAATATTGTTGAGGAAGGTCAAAAGATACGACCTGATCTAACGGTGATTATGGTGGCGCCGAAGTGCCCCGGGACCGAGGTCCGAGAAGAATATAAGCGCGGTTTTGGCGTGCCCACGCTCATCGCGGTGCATGCCGACAATGATCCCCATGGGGAAGGCCTGGCCATTGCCAAGGCGTATGCTGCGGGTACTGGCGGCCATCGCGCCGGAGTTTTGATGAGCTCCTTCGTTGCAGAAGTCAAATCGGATCTCATGGGTGAGCAGACGATTCTCTGCGGCATGTTGCAAACCGGTTCGCTGCTTTGCTTCGATAAAATGGTCGACAAAGGCATCGAGCCCGCTTACGCGTCGAAATTGGTTCAGTACGGCTGGGAGACCATTACCGAGGCGCTTAAGCATGGTGGCATTACCAACATGATGGACCGGCTTTCAAACCCCGCCAAGCTGCGAGCCTTCGAGCTTGCTGAAGAGATGAAGCAGATTATGCGTCCTTTGTATGAAAAACACATGGATGACATTATGACCGGGAACTTTAGCAGCGGCATGATGACAGATTGGCAGAATGACGACGCAAAACTGTTGGGCTGGCGGCACGAAACCAGCCAGAGTGCCTTCGAAAAAACCGCCGTTACCGACGCCGACATTCTTGAGCAAACCTACTTTGACCACGGTATTTTAATGGTTGCCATGGTCAAAGCCGGGGTTGAGCTCGCTTTCGAAACTATGACCGCCGCAGGGATTAAAGCTGAATCGGCTTATTACGAAAGTCTGCATGAGGTCCCTTTGATCGCCAATACGATTGCGCGAAAAAAACTTTTTGAGATGAACAGCACCATCTCAGACACAGCCGAATATGGCTGTTATTTGTACAACCACGCCTGTTTGCCATTGCTGGCTGATTTTATGACCGGCCTTGAGGCCGACGTCATCGGTCGGGGCTTGGGCCTAAATGACTTAGGGGTCGATAACCAGGTACTGATTGCGGTGAACCAAGAGATCCGAAGCCATCCCGTTGAAGCCATTGGTCAAACGCTTCGGGGTTATATGACGGCGATGAAAGCCATCGTTTAAAGGGTCTATTGTGTCGGATTCATTCAGCTGGACGAGACTGGCGTGACCCGGCTTGTGACGCTTGATCAAGCGATCTTTACCCTTTCCGAAACGGGCACCTTCGGGCCCATCAGTTGGCAACTTGAAAGTGGTCAGAAGTGGTTTATAGCGGGCCGTAATGGCGCTGGAAAGTCGACCTTATTGGGACTCATCGAAAAAGGCGGCCGGACGCGATCAGGTGAGATCCTCGGGATCCCACAAGCGGTGGTTGTGGTATCCAACGCTGCGCAGGTTGAACTCGTAGACCGTGAGCGGCGACAATATGATGGTGGGGATGACACATTGCAAGGCACGTCCGTTGCCGATTTGCTCAAAGAGCTCAATCCGGTCGAGCGTGTTTTAACCGAACTCATCCAGCGCTTTCAACTCCAGGGTCTTTTAGACCAGCCATTTCGCCAGCTCTCAACGGGTGAAACCAAAAAAGTACTCTTTGTCCGAGCTTTGGCCTCGGAGTGTCCGGTGCTTATTTTAGATGAGCCCTTGGCGGGCCTAGATGCTGCCAGTCAAGCGGTGGCATTGGCGAGCTTGAGCGATTTCATCGGCAATAAAACAGTGCTCCTGGTACTAAACGATTGGACGGCATTACCCGACTGGGTGGATCATGTCGCTTATTTGTCGGATTCTAGCCTTTCGTATCAGGGTGCTATGGATTCGGCGGCAGCCAGGGCTTGGCTTCAGCAGATGGTTGTTTTAACCAATGCGACGCAGCGCCTACCAGTCCCCTTGCCCAGTTCGGTGCCAGCGCTTTCCGCTGAGCAAGCACTGGTTGAGATGCGAAATGTTCGCGTCCGCTTTGAGGATCGGCAACTTTTTGATGGCCTCAACTGGCGGATTGATCCAGGCGTGCACTGGCAAGTCTCCGGCGCCAATGGTTCTGGTAAGACGACTTTGCTTAGCCTGATCACGGGCGACAGTCCCCATTGCTATACCAATGATTTGACCGTATTCGGTTTCAAACGGGGTAGTGGTGAGAGCATTTGGCAGATTAAGCAGTATATTGGTTATGTGTCGTCGGCTTTGCATTTAGCCTATCGCGTGAGCGGCACGGTTGAGAGCGTCATTATCTCCGGTTTTTTTGATAGTGTTGGCGTTTATCAACGGGCAACGGCGCCGCAAAAGTCGGCTGCGTCGGCGTGGCTTGCGCTAATCGGATTAACGCATGCGCGGCAGCAACCGTTTGCCCAGCAAAGTTATGGCAATCAACGGTTGGTGTTGATTGCGCGCGCGTTGGTCAAGCAACCAGCCTTGTTGATTCTTGATGAACCTTGTTTAGGGCTGGATGTCTTTAACCGAGGACTCGTGCTGGCCTTGATTGAAAAACTCATTCAAGGCCGTCAAACAACAGTCTTGTATGTCAGCCATGATCATCGAGACCAGCTACCCAGTATCCAGCAGACCCTGCGCCTGTAACCTGTATAAAGTGCTCCGAAAACCCCTGGGGCATTCCCTGCGTTGACCGATCACAATCTGAGGGCTAAACAATGGCTTAGCCAGGGCCGTTACCGCGTCTGCGCCACCAGCCCGCCTGGGCCGTGCTCATATCGAGTATCTGCGCTTCAGCTTCTAAAAATGAGTCAAAGTCAGCTTCCGCGCCTTGGTTTACGCCGGCATTGCTGTATAGGGCGGCCATGCTGAATCGGCCATTCCCGGCCTGGAAAATCTTTCCGGTTGGCGCGTCGTCTCGGCACATATATAAAACGGCTGGCGTGACTAGGTGGGGTGCTCTTTCTGGATCAGGCTGATCTAGATTCTCGTCTCGGCCGGGTATGGTGTTGGTAAGCCGCGTCGCGGCTGCGGGGGCCAGTGTATTGATTCGAATGTTGTGAGATGCGCCCTCTAGCGCCAGGACGTTCATCAATCCCACCATGCCCATTTTCGCTGCACCATAGTTACTTTGACCGAAGTTGCCAAAAATACCCGAGGTTGAACTGGTGAGGACGATCCGGCCGTAGCTTTTCTCATACAGGATCGGCCAAGCCGCATGGGTTACGTAAGCGGTGCCGTTTAAATGAACATTTACAACGATATCCCAGTCGTCGAGGGTCATATTCTTGAAAGACTTGTCGCGTAGAATCCCGGCGTTGTTGATTAAAATATCGAGCGTGCCGTATTCGGCGACCGCATCATCGATGATGCTCTGGGCCCCAGCGCGATCGGCAACCGAGGCTTTGTTGGCGATCGCGACGCCGCCGAAGGCTTTAATTTCTGCCACGACTTGGTCGGCCATATCGCTCTGTCCAGTGCCGTCGGCGGTGCCGCCGAGATCATTGATAACGAGGCGCGCACCGCGTCGGGCAAATTCAAGGGCGTGGGCGCGACCCAACCCGCCGCCGGCGCCCGTCACAACAACTACCTTATCTTTAAAGTCATCCATCTTTGGTCTCCTGGTTTTGTTGAAACGTTAAGGTTGGTTGGACGCCCTGGCGCGCGGGAATGAGATTTAAGCCGCGATCAGCACTTTCTGGAGGACGTAATCGTCGACAAAAAAACCATCGCCGATCGGCGCAAGGATCGATTGATGATGGCTGTAGCCCGCGCGGCGATAGGCGGCAATGGCGCGGACATTGTGTTTGTTAACATTTAATAAGAGCCGGCTTGCCCCGCCTTCGGTTGCCGCGCGTTCTGTTTCCTGCAGCAAACGCTGCCCGTAGCCTTTGCGATGGTGTTGGGTCTCAAGGTAGAGCTTGTCGAGTTTAACAACCGATGGATTCAGGGTGTGGAAGGCCGC
>Ga0115566_10000343_pt1 | contig 40056 bp, 36 predicted proteins | sample COGITO_mtgs_1204_3_FD_87173 | JGI IMG/M metagenome (GOLD analysis project Ga0115566, IMG submission 87173) | Pelagic marine microbial communities from North Sea - COGITO_mtgs_120405 | ecosystem: Environmental > Aquatic > Marine > Epipelagic | place: Germany:Helgoland, sampling site Kabeltonne...
CAAAAGTCAAAAGTCAAAAGTCAAAAGTCAAAAGTCAAAAGTCAAAAGTCAAAGAATAAAGGTTTTTTGTAACTTCCTTAGGGCAACATCTTTCCTGGGTTAAAAATGCCTTTAGGATCAAAGGCTTTTTTGATCGCATTCATTTCAGTTAGGGCTTGGCCATGTTGGGCGTGCATATATTTCACTTTACCAAGCCCGATGCCATGCTCGCCCGAGATTGTACCCCCAAAGCTCAGCGCAAGGGCGCACAAATCATCGGAAAATTGCTGCACCTTTGCCACCTCATCTGGCGCACCAGGGTCAAAGCGCACCGCACAGTGGAAATTACCATCCCCAACATGGCCCACGATGGTCGCCACAAGGTCGCGGGTGCTACACATATCTTGAGCGCGGGTGACGGCTTTTGCCAAATGCGAGATGGGCACACAAATATCTGTGGCTAAAGTACGCTTACCCGGCGCCAACATCCCCGAGGCTTGGTGCGCCGCATGACGCACTTTCCAAAGTGCAGCACGGTCTTCGCTTCGTTCAGCCCAAGAAAATCCCTGCGCTCCATTATCTTTGGCGATCTCGCCAAATTCCTTGGCCTGCTCCGCAACCCCTGAAAGCGAGCCGTGGAACTCGATGAAAAGATGCGGTTTCTCGGGCAGCTTTAGATTGGCGTAAAGGTTAAATCCACGCACCATCATTTCATCGACAAATTCAATACGCGCCATGGGAATACCTGACTGAATCGTCAAAATTACCGTTTGAACTGCTGCATCGACGCTTTCAAAGTTGCAAGTCGCTGCCGAAATAGCCTCGGGGATTCCTTGTAAGCGCAAGGTCAGCTCGGTGATAATGCCAAGCGTGCCCTCAGATCCCACCATCAAATGCGTCAGATCATATCCGGTAGAGGATTTGCGTGCAGCGGTACCGGTGCGAATAATACGCCCGTCGGCCATCACCACCTCGAGCGCTAGGACATTCTCGCGCATGGTGCCGTAGCGCACCGCAGTCGTGCCCGAGGCTCGGGTGGCCGCCATGCCTCCTAGGCTGGCATTGGCCCCCGGATCTACTGGAAAGAATAGCCCATGATCGCGCAAATGCTGGTTGAGTGTTTCACGCGTGCATCCCGGTTGCACCACCACATTCAAATCTGGCCCGCGCACTTCCAACACTTGCCCCATCTGCACCATATCTAGGGCGATACCGCCTAACACCGGCAGATGCTGGCCCTCAAGCGACGTGCCAGCCCCATAAGCCACAATCGGGCAGCCATGACGCAAGCATATTTGCACGACTTGCGACACTTCAGCACTTGAGGTGGGGAAAGCCACCGCATCTGGTAGATATTGGGGAAAATAGGCTTCATTTTGTCCATGGCCCACGCGTGAAGATGGGCTTATTTGTAAACGATCTTTCAGCAGTGCCTCAAGGTCTTTTATAGCGCAAGCAATCGACATGGCATTCCCGTTTCTGGTCTATCGCCGACCCATTAGGTTTGCCCCTGTTCAAAGTCTGCAACATGACTTTGTATCATGGCTTGCGATAAGGTTTGATTAGTATAGATTTTGAAAAGGCCTTCAAGCGCGAACGGCACTTTTAGCCCTTTGGGCCCCTCTTTTGCAAAGGACTAAAAAATGAGCACGAAACCCGTCATCGGCTTTATCGGACTTGGCTTTATGGGGCACGGCATGGCGGTCAATATTCGCAAAGCGGGCTATGCGCTTTATGTCAAAGGCAACCGCAACCGTAGTCCTATCGATGATTTGGTCGCCAAGGGCGCGATTGAGGTGACCTCGGGCGCGCAAATGGCCGAGATTTGCGATATTATCTTTATTTGCCTCTCAAACTCACCCCAGGTTGAGGCGATCATTCGCGGCCCAATGGGGATTTTGGAAGGGGCGAGGCCCGGTGTGATTGTGGTTGACACAAGTACTGCTGACCCCGCCTCGACGCAAAGTTTGGCGGCGGATTTGGCGAAGATGGACATGATAATGGCCGACGCACCCCTAGGGCGCACCCCAAAAGAGGCCGAAGCAGGCACGCTTGATGCGATGGTTGGTTGTGATGAGGCTACATTTGCCACGCTCAAACCAGTGATCGACTGTTGGGCCGCCAATATCAACCATATCGGCACCGTAGGGTCGGCCCATCAGATGAAACTCTTGATGAACTTTATTGCCATGGGTTATGCCGCGCTTTATTCTGAAGCGGTGGTTTTGGGGGCCAAGGTAGGCATTGCGCCCCAGATGGTGGAAAAGGTCATCGGGTCTTCCAGGCTGAGCAACGGTTTTTTTGACACATTCATGAAATATACCGTCGGACGTGACCGAGACGCGCATCGTTTCACCATGACGAACGCCGCCAAAGATGTGGGCTACGTGGCCAATATGGCCCAATCGGCAGGGGTTGTGAATATTATGGGCGCAGCCATTAACCAATATTTCACCCATGTCACCGCCACGGGTAAAGGCGATGATTTTGTGCCGATGCTAGCCGATCATTTGGGCGCTTTAAATGGGGTTGATATAGCCCAAGTGGTCGCCACCGCAAACTCCCTCGCCGCCGCAAAATCAAAGGCCTAACGATGAGTTCGACACGCGCAGGAAAAAGATTTCGTTCGCAAGAATGGTTTGACAATCCCAACAACCCCGGAATGACCGCCCTTTATATCGAGCGCTATCAAAACCAAGGCTATACGCGGGGCGAATTGCAATCAGAGCGGCCCATCATAGGCATTGCCCAAACCGGATCTGACTTGGCCCCTTGCAATAAGATCCATCTTTTCTTGGTTGACCGCATCAAAGCAGGCATCCGTGATGCGGGCGGTGTGCCGATGGAATTTCCCGTGCATCCTATCTTTGAAAATGCCAAACGTCCCACCGCAGCGCTGGACCGCAATCTGACCTATCTGGGTCTGGTCGAGGTGCTGCACGGCTATCCTCTGGATGGGGTGGTTTTAACCACGGGCTGCGACAAGACCACACCCGCGCTTTTGATGGGGGCCGCCACCGTCGATTTGCCTGCCATTGCACTGAACGGCGGACCGATGCTTGACGGTTGGTATAAGGGCAAACGCGCGGGCTCTGGTACGATTATTTGGGAAAGCAGGCGCCTTTTGGCCGAAGGTTTGATTGATTATGACATGTTCATGGACCGCGTGTGCGCCTCTGCCCCATCTCTTGGGCATTGCAACTCAATGGGCACTGCCAGCACAATGAACGCCATAGCCGAAGCTTTGGGCATGAGCTTGACAGGCAATGCCGCCATCCCCGCTCCCTTTCGTGAGCGCATGGCCATGGCCTATGAGACGGGCAAACGCATCGTTGAAATGGTTTATGAGGATTTAAAACCCTCGGACATTATGACGCGGCAGGCGTTTGAAAATGCGATTGTAACCTGTTCTGCGATCGGCGGATCGACCAATGCGCCACCGCATGTGCAAGCCATTGCCCGCCATGTGGGCGTGGAGCTTAATATTCGAGATTGGGAAACCGTTGGCTTTGATGTGCCGCTGTTGGTGAATATGCAGCCTGCGGGCACATATCTGAGTGAAAGTTTCTTTCGTGCAGGCGGCGTGCCTGCCGTGATGGCCGAGTTGGGCAAAGCGGGTTTGATCCACCAAAAGGCCATGACCGCCACAGGCAAAACTATGGGCGAAAATTTACAAGAACACCAAAGCCTTGATCTTGATGTGATCAAAAGTTGCGCTGAGCCCATGCGTGCGCAGGCGGGCTTTATGGTTCTGTCAGGCAATCTGTTTGACTCAGCACTGATGAAAACCAGCGTGATTTCGCCAGAGTTTGAGGAAAAATTCCTGTTGCGCCCCAAAGCTTTAGGCATTTATGAGGCCCGCGCCGTGGTTTTTGAAGGGCCCGAAGATTATCACGCCCGCATCAATGATCAAGCCCTTCAGATTGACGAGGCGACAATGCTGTTTATTCGTGGCGTTGGCTGCGTGGGATATCCGGGCTCGGCGGAGGTGGTAAATATGCAGCCCCCCGATGCGTTACTGCGCCAAGGGGTGTCTCATTTGCCAACAGTAGGCGACGGGCGTCAGTCTGGCACCTCGGAAAGCCCATCGATCCTAAATGCCAGCCCCGAAGCGGCGGTGGGCGGCGGCTTGGCATTTTTGAAAACGGGTGATCGGGTACGTTTAGATCTGAACGCACGCAGTCTAAATGCTTTGGTTGACGACAGCGAATGGCGCGCACGCGAAGCGGCTTGGGTACCCCCGACTTTTACAAATCAAACACCCTGGCAAGAGCTATACCGCACACATGTGGGTCAACTGGCCCAAGGCGGCTGTTTAGAGATGGCAACGGCCTATCACAAAATCGGCAAAAATCTACCCCGCGACAATCATTAGGAACATTATGAAAACCATTATCATCACAGGTGCCGGTCGCGGCATTGGCCGAGCGACCGCTTTAGCCTTCTTGGACGCAGGCTGGGCAGTTGGCCTTATTGGGCGCGATGTGCCCGCGCTAGAAGAAACTGCTAAAGGATATGAGGGGGCTTTAGTTCTGGGCTGCGATGTATCGGAGGAACAGGCGGTCGATCGAGCCTTTGGAGCCGCTTGTGACCGATGGGGGCATTTGGATGCGCTCTTTAATAATGCCGGCATTATGTTGAAGGGCGCTTTGATTGATGAGATAGCGGTCCAAGACTGGCGGGACTTAATTGATATTAATTTGACAGGCTCTTTTATTTGTGCGCGCGCTGCCTTTCGTCAGATGCGAAAGCAATTACCTCAAGGGGGACGGATTATCAATAATGGCTCCATCTCTGCGCATGCGCCGCGTTGGGGTTCAGTCGCTTATACGGCGTCAAAACATGCGATCACGGGCCTGACAAAAACCCTGTCGCTTGACGGTCGCCCCTTTGATATTGCCTGCAGCCAGATCGATATAGGAAATGCACTGACCGACATGGCGCGCACCATGACCACAGGCATGCCCCAAGCCGATGGTTCTATCAAGGCAGAAGCGGTTATGGATGTCACGCATGTCGCGCAAGCGGTGCTAAACATGGCGACCCTGCCGCTTGAGGTGAATGTTCAATTTATGACACTCATGGCCAGTAAAATGCCCTTTGTTGGGCGTGGATAGGCACCTAGCGTTTCAGGTCGCACAGCTAAGTCAACAGCTGCACCATCTTCTTGTATTTTGCAGGATTAAGACATTGGTGTACCTGATAGCGCAGCGCCATTAAATATGACAGATGCTTGGCCCTTGGGTGTGATTGTGACTATCATTTTGCGTTTATCGCCGGGGTTAATTTGGTGTATAATCAACCCGTCACTTTGTAAGAATTTGAAAATGTGGCTAAGGCTGGACTATAGAATATAAATAGACTTGCTGATGGCTGTTTGCTCTAATGGGTCCATCTCATCTAACAGAATTAAGGCGCGTCATTTATGTTAGCAAACTCTACTGTGGGACAAAATTAACACACATGACCAAGTAGATCGTCGCGCACCGGTAAATGCGCTATCGCCAAATTATTAAAATTGAAAGGATAGGATTGCTCAGTTTTAAATAATCATAAAGCATTACAAGGAAAGCCGATGAGACTTCAATACATCTATGTCAAGGCTTTAGGCGTAAAGTGGCTAAATCATAATTTTAAAAATATATTAAAATGATATTTATATGACTTTAGAAGTAAACAAAATTGCCCAAATAGCTCTAACGTTTTGGAACAGGCAAGGCGCCCGTTTGCAGCTGATCGCGGCGCGCGAAAATCATGTTTACCGCGTCACAGGCCCTCAAGGGGACATGGCGCTTAGGCTGCACCGCGCGGGGCTACGGAGCCAAGATGAGCTAATCTCGGAACTGAGTTGGATGGCGGCGATGGTGGACGCAGGCCTGAACCTGCCTAGCCCAATCGCTCAGATCAATGGCAGCTATTTTGCGCAGGTTGAGGGGGTTTTCATCGATGCGCTGACATGGGTCGAGGCTATCCCCATGGGGCATCACGGGGTAACAAACCCTTTAATCGATGCACGCAAAGCCTATCATGATTTAGGCATTGCGATGGCAAAGCTACATATCGCCTGCGACGCTTGGCAACCACCTGCCTATTTTACGCGCCCCGCATGGAATGCCCAAGGGCTTTTGGGCGACGCGCCGCTTTGGCACAGGTTTTGGGAAAACCCTACCCTAACGGACAGCGAGAAAGACAAGCTTTTGGCCTTTCGCAAACAAGCACTGGATGATTTGGAGCGCTATGCCTTTGATTACGGACTTATTCATGCCGATTTGGTACCAGATAATGTGCTTATTCAAAACGGGGTGGTGATGATCGATTTTGACGACGGTGGCTTTGGCTATCGACTGTTTGATCTGGCCACCGTTCTAAACCGCATCGACCGTTTGGGTGAAGATCCCGCTCAAAAACAGATTTTTCTAGCCGCTTACCTAAGCCAACGCCCCCTCGATATGATCCATCTTCCACTGTTTAGCGCTTTGCGCGCGGTCAGCTACATCGGCTGGTTCATACCACGCTTGGACATTGGTTCAGAGCTGGGGCGCAATCGCCATTATATAGATTTTGGCCTTAAAAAGCTGCGCGCCTATATGGGTAATTAAGCATTGGGACCCTAATAGGTGGCGCGCCCCCCCGAAAGATCAAAAACTGCCCCCGTTGAAAAGCCGTTTTCCTTGGTGCAAAGCCATGTGATCATATGGGCCGCCTCAGGCAATTCTAAAAATCTACCGCGCGGTATTTTAGATAGCATATAATCAATATGCTCTGCACTCATTTGGTCAAACAGACGGGTGCGCGCAGCGGCAGGGGTAACGCAGTTAACCGCAATATCGCTTTGCGCATATTCTTTGCCCAAGGATTTGGTCAGAGCAATCACTCCCGCTTTTGAGGCCGAATATGCCGCCGCATTGGGGTTGCCCTCTTTCCCCGCGACCGAGGCAATGGTGACCACACGCCCATAAGATTGTGCCTGCATCTGCGGTAAGATCGCGCGCGCCGTGTGAAAAGTGCCATTCAGATTAACATCAATGATCTGCGCCCATTCTGTTGGATCATAATCAACCAATCTGCAATTTGATCCCGCAATCCCCGCTGAGGTGACCAAAACGCTGACAAGCCCCATATCTTGAGCAATCATATCGGCCATATGAGCCACCGCCGCGCAGTCAGTGACATCCACTCCGTAAGCCCGCGCACCCTGCCCCAAAGCCCGCGCGCGGTCTTGGGCAAGCGCCGCGTCTAGATCGGCAATAGCCACTTTGGCGCCTGCGGCCGATAGGCTTTGCGCCACGGCAAATCCTATGCCCTGCGCTCCACCCGTCACAAGGGCAACCTGCCCCAAAAGATCATAGCTGTTCATCACGCCCCCTAAATGCAGCAAAGGCCGCTCATCTTTGGCTATTAGGCAGGGATTTCGCACCAAGGTTCAAGGGGCTTTGCGCTCAGAGCTAGAGTTTATCCCTCAACGCCAAAACCAACCGTGTAACAAACAAGCCTTGAAAAAACGCCAGCCACAAAAGTGCGCAAGGGCTAAGACCCTGCCTTTAGCGTACTCTTTCCGTTAGATATTTGTTTAAAGTGAGCATCTTATCAACACTGAGTTGGCTTCTGCGATCAAAGATCGGTAAAAGATCGGCAGCCGCGATTTGTCGGTCCAGGGCGGTAGAATTTGCGCTTTTGTTGAGGGAATTATCTTTGCTTGGCACCCAGAATTTGCGATAAGGGATGCTAATAATCCCAGAAGGCAAACATGACCCATACGTCAGATCTTATTGCAGGCGTCGCGCGCGAGCGCATTACAGAGTTCACCTCCCAAGAAACGGCCCGTTTTGCCCATGCACGCCCAATTAGCCGTGCAGCACAGGCAGAAATGGCGCAAACTTGGTTTGATAGGGTGCCGCTCCATTGGATGAAAGACTGGCCCTTACCGTTTTTGCCGCATGTGGCTTACGCGCAAAAGGCGCAGCTTTTTGACGTTGACGGATTCGGAATTGATGATTTCTGTCTGGGCGACACGGGCTCGATGTTTGGCCACTCGCCCAAAGCCGTGGCCAAAGCCATTATGGCACAGGCAAAAAATGGCCTGACCTACATGTTACCAAATCAGGCAGCAAAAGAAGCAGGGTTTTGGCTAACCGAGCGGTTTGGCGATTTTCGCTGGCAGCTTACCCTAAGTGCGACAGACGCCAACCGCTTTGCGATGCGCGTGGCGCGCGGCGTGACGGGGCGGTCTAAGGTTTTGGTGTTTACAGGTTGTTATCATGGTACAGTTGACGATGCCATGGTGCGCCAAGTGGGGACCAAAACTCGTGCGCGCTTGGGCCTTGTAGGGCAAGTGGCTGATCTGTCAAAAGCCGCCATTTGCGTTGAATTCAACGATCTTGCAGCGGTAGAAGTCGCCCTAGCCACAGGTGAAGTTGCCGCAATTTTGACGGAACCTGCATTAACCAATTGCGCCATGGTCTTACCCGCGCCCGGATTTCTTGAAGGGCTGCGCGTGCTTGCCACCAAATATGGGGCGCTGCTGATCTTGGATGAAACGCACACAATTTCAACCGGTTTGGGGGGCTATAAGGGCCGCTATGGGCTTGAGCCTGATATGTTCGTTGTCGGCAAATGTGTTGCGGGCGGTGTTGCGACAGGCGTTTGGGGCCTAAGCCCCGAACTGGCCGTGCGTTTGCAGGCTTATAACAATCAAAAGCCTGCGGGCCATTCGGGCATGGGCACCACGCTTTCAGCCAATCCATTGCAATTTGCAGCCCTGACTGCCAACCTAAGCCAAGTGATGACCGCCAAATCCTATACAAAAATGGAAGCGGGGGCCGCAAGGCTAGAGCAAGGTCTAGCGCGTGTAGTTTCATATCATAAACTGCCTTGGCATGTGGTACGGCTGGGCGCGCGGGTCGAATTTATTTGCGCACCAGGCCCTTTGCATAATGGCACGCAGGCGATAGAGGCCCATCACCCAAACCTTGAGGCAGCCTTACATATAGGCCTTTTAAACCGCGGCAGCTTGATTGCGCCGTTTCATAATATGATGTTAGTCAGCCCCGTGACCAGCATTAAGCAAATTGACCGCCTAATTGCCGCCTTTGACGACGTTGTATCCACTTTGATGAAATGACCAAAATGCCAAATATGCTCCCCAAAGACGCAGCCAGCCCAGATGAGGCCGCCAGCTTTTTGCGCGACAATCCTACGATCGAGGCTATTGATCTTGTCTTGATCGACGCTAACGGCATTGGACGCGGTAAGATCATCAGACGCCATGAACTGATGGGCCTTTACGAACGGGGCCGCCATTTACCAATCTCGATCTTGGGATTGGATGTTGCGGGGAATGATGTGCCTGAAACGGGCCTGATTTGGGATGAGGGAGACAAAGACCTGCGCGCATGGCCCATTGTTGGCAGTCTTTGTGCGCTTTATGGAACCAGCCCACCGCGCGCCGAAGTCATGGTGGCACTGTATGAATTAGACGGCCAACCCATGGCCTGTGACCCGCGCCACGCTTTGGCGCAACAGATTACAAAATTGTCAGAACAAGGCTTGCAAGCCAGTGCTGCTTTTGAACTGGAGTTTTTCCTTTTTGGCCCTAAATTTGGCCCAGACCGCCGCCCAATGGCGCTTAATGCGCTGGATGGACCTTTGGGACGGGCCAAGACCAATGTTTATTCTCTTGAACAGATTCATGGTTTTTTACCTTTATTTTCAGATATTTACGCCGCTTGCGCATCGGCACAGATCCAGGCAGAAACGGTCATTTCAGAATATGCACCTGGCCAGTTTGAATTAACGCTCAAATACCGCTCTAATGTATTGGCGGCGGCACAAGATCTGGTGCGCCTTAAGCGTATTGTACGCGCCCAAGCCCGCCGCCACGCGCTTGAAGCTTGTTTTATGGCAAAACCGCTCGCCGATGAGGCTGGATCTGGCATGCATATGCATATCTCGATCTATGACGCGCGAGGGTGCAATGCTTTCGCCGAAACGCAACCAGACACATGGCATCCAGACCTGCGCCATGCCATTGGCGGACTGCGTGCCACCATGGGCGACGCGATGGTGATCTTCGCACCTTTTGCCAATTCCTGGCGGCGTTTTGCAGGTGAACTTTATGCGCCTGTGCAACCCTCATGGGGGGGGAATAATCGCTCTGTCGCTTTGCGGGTGCCTTTGAGCGATCCGGACCAGCGCCGTATCGAGCATCGCGCTGCAGGGGTAGATGCCAACCCTTATTTGGTAGCAACGGTGGTTTTGGCGGGGCTCCGCTTAGGTTTGGTAAAATCCATTGATCCGGGCCCCGAAACTAAGGGCAATGGTTACGTGGCCGATGTAGGACCCAATGCACCGCAACTCCCTGCAGACTGGCGCGACGCAATTGCGCAAGCCACGCAATCAGAGTTTTTAAAAACGGCCCTTGGCCCCGCTCTGCACCGTAGTTTCTTGGCTATTAAGGCCGCAGAATATCGCGCATTTTCAAAAAGTATTTCCGATGTCGAGTTGGATCTTTACTTTGGAACGGTTTAGGAATTCTAAAAATCAAGATGAAAATCTAAACGCAGGCCCTTGGGTTAAGCACTTAGGCTAAAACCGTTTGCAAAATAGCCGACCAGAAGTCCCGCCACCACTTGGGTCAAGTCATGGCGATCTGCATCAATCCGGGAATAGCCTGTCAGTACAGCAGCACCGTAAGCCCAAAAGGCCAAAGATTTATTTTCGGGGGCGCATTTCTTAGCCAAGCTGGTTGCACCGTACATGGCCGCCGCCGTATGTCCCGAGGGAAACCCATGGCCCGAACCGTCTGGACGTTGGCTCAAGGACTGATTACCTAAAGTGTTCTCAATCCCCAGCACAGTTAAGCTTTGGGTTACAAAGCCCACGGCAAAATCGTTTTCATCATGATTGCGCAAAGCACAGCTGCCCGCGGCCAGCGGTAAGACAATTTGCATGACATCACCCAGGTGACGTAGATTTAAATCTTCGGCCAAAAGCTCGCACGGCGCCCAAAATAAACTCAGCAGAAATACCGCAACAATATGGGCAATGCTTTGAAAAACCGTACGCGAACTGTTCATGCTGGGGGCAACCTTACCATAGCGGCTTTGTGATCGAGTGCCTGGAGGCTCGTTCCAAATGTCAGCCTCGGCAATTGCACTATGGTTATGACCACTCTCTTTTGCTCCCAAAGCGAAAGTAACCTTGCTGACTTAAGGCGCTGTGCTACTCTTAGCGCGCAAACTGATCCAAGGGACGAATATGCGTTTACGTCTTCGTTTCCTAATATTTTGCCTTTGGGGGGCGCTGGCTGCCTGCAGCGTCACACCGCTGCTTGATACCAAACCCTTTTACCCCAACGAAACGCCTGAGATCCGCCGCTTGATCTTACACTATGCTAATTTTTACGAACTTCCCGTTGATCTGGTCGAGCGTGTGGTGATACGCGAGAGTAGCCACAGACCAAAGGCGCGCAATGGCCCCTATTATGGCTTGATGCAGATTTCACCCACCACTGCAAATTCAATGGGGTATAAGGGGCCCGCCAAAGGATTATTGGATGCCGAAACCAACCTAAAATTCGCTGGAAAATATTTAAAAGGCGTTTATTTGGTGGCAAATGGCAACAGTGACCGCGCCATCAAACTCTATACCAAAGGCTATTATTATGAGGCCAAAGCAGCTGGACTTTTGGTGGAAACAAGCCAGCGCCCAACACCCTAATCGTACTTTTTGGTCCAGAACAAGCTTGGGCTATAAGATAGCCCAAGCCCCAAGGATCAGATCTTCTTGCCGCCCACGCTCACCGTGCCTTTACCCGCACCCGAGTCTGATGTCGCCAAAATCTTTGGTTTTTCTTTTTTTGGTTTTTTCGTTTCTTTATTGGATTTGGTATTATTGCCTTTAGCCATGGTCTGTCCTTTGATTGTGCAAGTCAGGCTTGCAGGGGTCGGGTTCAACAGTCAAAAAAGGCTTCAGCGGCTTCTTGTGATTTTCGCAAAACTGCCGTCGGGTTTGATCAAGTGATCACCCTACGATAGGCGCATCAAGTCCAATATAATAGAGCAATAACATGCCCAAAAAAATAACGCCGAATTTGCCAAAATTCGTACGGAGAAGCCAAAAGCTTGGTTTGCCCATTGCCATTAGTCTTTGGCTCGACAGCAGGCTGGGCGGGCTATTAATTTCCCTTGACCTGCATTTGCAAATTCAAAAAAATACCAACCTTAAGGGTTTATAAAGATATCTTTATAGATTTCGCGTAAAATATTTTTTTGCACTTTTGCCATCGTGTTGCGCGGTAAAGCCTCGACTATAAAATAAGCGCGGGGCTGTTTAAAGCGCGCTAGGGCAGCACCAAGGTTAGTTGATAATGATTTTACATCAATTTTCTCATTAGGTTTCTGCACCAAAACGGCTACCAAACTTTCACCAAAATCAGGATGCGGGACACCGATGACTGCACTCTCAACAACGGCTTGCTGCTCGTCTAAAATCAACTCGATTTCTTTGGGATAGATATTATAGCCACCAGAGATCACCAAATCCTTATTGCGTCCCACTATTTGTACATAGCCCTCCTCATCTATCAGGCCTAAATCGCCCGTAATAAAAAAGCCTGTTTCGCGCAGCTCTTCCTTCGTTTTTTCGGGCATGTTTAGGTAACCAGAAAACACATTAGGACCACGCACCTCGATTTGACCAACCTGACCTTGGAGAAGTTCCAATCCTGTAGCAGTGTCAGTAATGATCAGCTCAACCCCAGGCAGGGGCTTTCCCACGGTACCAGCGCGGCGCGCACCGTCATAAGGGTTTGAGCAGTTCATATTGGTTTCCGTCATGCCGTAACGTTCCAATATTCGGTGGCCAGTGTGGCTTTCAAATTGGCGATGGGATTCCGCCAAAAGTGGTGCCGAACCTGATACAAAAAGCCGCATGTGGCGCACCAAATCAGCGTTAAAGCGCGGCTCATCTAAAAGGCGCGTGTAAAAAGTCGGCACGCCCATCATGGTGGTAGCTTGGGAAAGACACGTAATCATCGCCTCAACATCAAACTTTGGTAAAAAGATCATCTCAGCCCCTGCCGCCAAAATCACATTGCTAGCCACGAACAGGCCGTGAGTGTGGAAAATGGGTAAAGCATGCAGCAAGACATCTTGATCGCTAAAGCGCCATTCTTGGGTCAAGACCAAGGCATTTGACAAAAGATTTTCATGGCTCAGCATTGCCCCCTTTGAACGCCCGGTAGTACCCGACGTATAAAGAAGAGCAGCAAGGTCATGGGGGCCACGCGAAACGGTTTCAAATTGCGTGTCCAATGCGCCGGCAAGAGTCACAAAACTGCCGCTACCATCGGCGTTTAGGCTTTCCAAACGAAGATCAAGCCCTTCAAATGCGCCCCTAAACGCATCAAGTTTGGGCCCATCGCCCAAAAACATTTTTGTGCCGCTGTCTCTAACAAAATAGACTAATTCGCTGGCAGTATAGGCGGTATTGAGCGGTAAAAAAACTACGCCCGCCTGGACACAAGCCCCATATACCGCTAAGGCCTGCATAGACTTTTCAACCTGAACTGCCAATACATCCCCCGGACGCAGACCGCTTTGTACCAAAGCCTGCGCAAAGGAAGCTACAGTTTGCAGAAACTGATCATAAGTGACGATACCACCGTCCAAAAGATGCAAAAATGGTTTTGAAACCCCCACATGCGGCGCAAAAAGGCGATCAAACAAGTGGTTAGGCATGGATGCTTTTCCTTGAAGTTTGGGTCTCGAGGCGTTTTTGCGCCTGACGTGCCAATGTTTTGACCGAGGTCGAGGCTGTCACTTCTTGTAACGAGGAATATTTTTCCACATTCGCCGTCAAACGGCCTAGATCATATAGGTAGTTTACCATAACCGAGCCAGACTGCGCGACGCCATTGTCAGACAGATCAGCCTGACTGTGAATGGCCTCAATTAAGGCACCATTGCCCAAGTGAAACCTCGCAACAGGGTCAAGCGGTAAAAAACCTGTTCCCTTTGCTAAAAGCAAATATTCAGCGGCCAAAGCGCGCGCCTGTTCTGAAACCAAAAGTTCTTCTTCTCTGTCACAGCTTTTGGCCCATTTTCGAAAACCCGGCAAAGGCGAAAGGGTAACGAAGTTTTTTAAATTTGGTAAGCTGCGAGATAAATCGGTGACCACTTGCTTAATCAGAGAATTACCAAACGAAATGCCCGCAAGCCCTGCTTGGCAGTTTGAGATCGAATAGAAAACAGCTGTATCGGCCTGTTTAGGAGGGGTTTCGCTTCGGTCGCTTTCTAAGACGGACTGGATCGAGCTTGGTATGCCTTTGGTCAGCGCCACCTCTACAAAAATGAGCGGCTCATCCGCCATCGCGGGGTGAAAAAACGCAAAACAGCGCCTGTCTGCAGGGGCCAATCTTCTACGCAGCTCATCCCAATTATTGATGGCATGCACAGCTTCATAGGCAATTATTTTTTCTAAAATGTTGGCGGGACTTTGCCAGCTTATGGGGCGAAGTACCAAAAAACCACGGTTAAACCATGACTCAAATAAATGTTTGAAATCTTTATCGATTACTTCAAGATCTGATTCTTGGCGCGCCATTTTTTGTAAATCAGCGCGCATTTTCACCAAGCGATGGGTTGCCCCATCAGTTTGATTAAGACGACGGATCAACTCTTGGCGCTTGGGTTCCGCTGTCGCGGCAAAGGCTGCATAATGGGCCTTTGAGGGGTGTGCTTCATAATCATCAAGCGCTTGACGCACGAGCTTAGGGTCAATGTCCAACCTACTGCGCAGCAATTTAAAAAAACTCTTCTTTTCATCAGGTGTGAACCCTTCATAGCGGTCCAATACTTGATGAGCCATTTTCATCCCCGACACTTCACCACGCGCGCTTAGAAGATCTCCAATCAGATCCTCAAGCGAGCGATTATCCAATTCAACGGTGCTAAATCTTAGATAATTTCGGTCAATCAAGCTGTTCATCAAATCAGCAAGAATACTCATATTGCTTGATCCATGACTGCATTTGGCAACCATGTGGCAATGCCCGGAAATATCGACAAGATGACAATTGCCAAGACCATACACATCACAAAGGGAAATGATCCAATCAGGATCTTTTTAAGTGAAATATCAGGAGCGATGCCGTTTATTACATAAAGATTAAGCCCAACTGGTGGCGTTATAAGGCCAATTTCCATATTGATGGTTACAATCACCGCAAACCAATAGGGATCAAATCCTGCCACCGTAATGATCGGCAGCAAGATCGGCGCTGACATCAAGATCACGGCAACGGGCGGCAAGAAAAACCCCGATACAAGCAAGAAAACGTTGATAATCGCCATCAAAACCCAACGGTTCACATTCAATGCCGCAATCCATTCGGCGACCGACTGCGTGATGTACAATGACGACAGCATGTAAGAAAAAACGCCGGCGGCCCCAATTATGAAAAGGATCATCACGCTTTCTCTTGTCGAGTCGCGCATGATCGCCCAAAGGTCTTTTGGTTTATAAAGCTTGTAAACAATCACTGCTACCACAATGCACAATAGCGCGCCAACAGCTGCCGTTTCAGATGGCGTCGAAATTCCGCCGTAAAGAGCATAAAGCACGCCAATGATGATTAACAAAAATGGAACAACACGTGGCAAAATTTCAAATTTTTGAGCCCAGCTATAACTCACCCCACTTAATGCTGCGGAGCCTGCACCACGGCGCCAAGTATCAAAAATAGCCCATGCTATGAACAATGAAACCAACAATAGGCCCGGGAAAACCCCCGCTAAGAAAAGTCTGCCGATCGATGTTTCCGTGGCAATTCCATAAACAATCATCGTGACCGAAGGCGGAATCAAAATACCCAAGGTCCCGCCCGCAGCAATCGAACCTGCGGCAACTTCATCTGGGTAACCACGTTTGCGCATTTCTGGGATGCCCATTTTTCCAATTGCAGCACAAGTGGCAGGCGACGAACCTGACATCGCCGCAAACAGCGCACAGGCCCCAAGGTTAGACACTAACAGGCCACCTGGAACACGGGTTAACCAACGCTCAAGCGCTTCATACAGGTCAGGCCCCGCACGGGTTGACGAAATAGCTGCCCCCATAATGATAAACATTGGAATAGACAAAAGTGCAAAACTGTTAAGTTCGGCATAAAATAATTCAGGTAATGCTTGTAGGGATCTAGGTCCATCAAAAACAAACAAAAATCCGGTCGCGACAATCAGCAAACCAGCCCCAACAGGAACCCCTGAAAACAAGACAATAACGGTAAAAAAGGCGATCAAGGCGCCAAGTGAAAGCGGATCCATCAGGAGATGTCCTTGTATTCTGTTTGGTCAATTTGAACTAAGTTGTCCGACCCCTGGCCTGCAGCAGTTTGCCAGATGTCAGCAATTAGCTGTAGCAAAAAAAGGCCAAAGCCCAAAGGAACGAAAATATAAGGGATCCACAAAGGCACTGCCCAAACTGTTTCCGAGCGCCACTTCTTGCGGGCGGCCAGCTCAAACATTTCCCATCCATAAACCAACATAATCAAAATCATGCTGGCGGTAATTACAAGGGACATAAGCGTTAAAGTCTGCTTCCAATGTGGCGGCAACAAAGTTGGCAATAGATCAACTCCGACATGACCACGCAATTTCTGCACATATGGCAAGCCGATAAGCGTCGCAGCAATCATCAAATAAATCACTGCTTCGGTTTGCCAAACTGTGGACACTCCCATGACGGAGCGCAGAAAAATCATCTGACAGGTAATAAAAACAGAAAGCAGGATCATAACCGCAGAAATTAGACCACAAAAACCTGACAGGGTATTTACCACCTTAATGATGGCATAACTTATAGAAATTTGCGCACGCACGGGCCCAAACCCTTTCTAGAAAATGGGCCCCAACTCAAGACGGATCTTGAGTTGGGGGGAAGCATTATTCAACAGACAAAGCAAGATCGAGCAAAGCTTGCCCGTTCGGCGTTTCTGCGACAAAAGCGGGATAAGAAGTTGTTTTAGCCAACTCACGCCAAGCGTTGAAATCTGCTTCGTTCATTTCGGCCAGCTCCACCCCTGCATCGGCAAAGGTTTTTGCGGCAATCGCATCACCTTTTTTCGCTTCGCCAAGATAAAAGGCTTCTGCTTTTGCGCCAGCGGCAAGCAATGCTGCTTGTTGCGCGGGGTTCAGTGCTTCAAAAGTTGATTTATTCATCAACAAGGGTTGATACATAAACCAAAGCGCAAAATCGCCCGCTGGTGTATAGCATTTCACCTGCTCATAAAGCCGATAGCTGACAAAGCTCTCAGACGACGTGTTGATCGCATCTAAAACGCCAGATTGCAAAGCTGGATAGGCTTCGGATGAAGCCATTGATGCAATTGAAGCCCCTGCACCAGCTAACATTTGCTCAAAGGCCTTACCCGCTGCGCGGATTGTCACTCCCGGCATATCGTCAGGATTAGTGATGCAGCCCTTGTTAGATCCAAAGCCACCGGCCAAATAGCCATGCGTCACGACCATAATGTCGTCTTCAGCCATGATTTCGCTTATTTTTTCCATGAAAGGCGAATGTGATAGACGTGCTCCGTGATCATGATTTTTAACCATACCGGGCATCAAGGTCAAATTATAAGCTGGCTGCTGACCACCGGCATAGGACAACGGGAATACAATCATATCCACTTGTCCACGTGACAGCGGCGTATATTGCTCTTTTGCTTTAAACAAAGTTTGGTTTGGATAAATTTGGATGTCTAAATCAACATTAGCCGCAGCAACTTCATCAGCAACCATTTGGGCCACTTGATGACGTACATCGCTTTCAGACCATTGATGCGAAAGGCGCAACGTTTCAGCCTGAGCAAGGGTAACTGATGCCACCACAGCGGCGATTGCAGTTGTAAAAATATTTAAGTTTTTCATGTCTTCCTCCCGAAGAATGTATCGCATGTTTAAATCACGATAAGCCAAAGTCTTCGCACAGACATCCAAAGTCAATATCCTTGTATACAATAAATCTAGAATTGCATCCGCGTTGCGCCTTGACTATGGTCAGGCATGGATAAGGTTTCTGCGCGCAACATTAGCTCTGAGCTTGAAGAAATGGTCCTCACGGGGCATTTCGCGAATGGACAGCATCTTGATGAAACCACGCTAGCTGAAATGTTTGGGGTCTCTAGAACTCCAATTCGTGAGGCATTACAACAGCTTGTCACTTCTGGATTAGCACAAAAAATTCCAAGACGTGGTGTTTTTATCAAAAACCCCACCGCAATTGAACTGCTCGAAATGTTTGAAGTGATGGCCGAATTAGAAGCCGCTTGCGTGCGTTTTGCAGCGTTGCGCATTTCAGACCATGCGCTTTCTGCCCTCTATAAGGCTAATGAAAAGTGCGAACTCTCGGTTCAAGCGGGCGATACCGAGGGCTATTTTCAAGAAAATGAAACATTTCATCAGATACTTTACCAAGAATCGGCCAATAGTTTTTTAAGGGCCGAAACTGAACGATTGCAACGCCGGTTGCGACCATTTCGGCGTATTCAACTGAAACTTAGGGGGCGCCTGGGTCAGTCTATGGCCGAACATAAAGCAATCTTAGACGCCTTGTCACAAAACAAGGGTGAACTCGCGGCAGAGGAAATGCGCAAACATGTCTCAGTGCAGGGTGAGAAGTTTCACCACCTGATAGCTTCTAGCGCGACTTTATAACGGCGGCCCAAAGGCCCACCTTGCCCTTGCCAGTTTGAGACGGCGGATACAAATATTTTTCAACAGTAAAATGGGTGCATTGCCCGGCATTCGCTCCAAAGGCCCCATTTGCGTACACCAATTAGAAGTTTTAGAAATATTGGCCCAGCCACTGAGGCGGCACTCAATTTCGCAGGTATTCTAGATGCAGAAATATTGCAAGAAATGGGCCCAGACATCGCTTATACAGCTCTAATTTCTAGCGGCCATGCGTCACATTTCATTGGCTATTATGTTTTAGTTATGGCGACTATAGGGTCGCCTTAGGAATGACTTTAAGGGAGCCGAAAAAGCAGCTTTGCGCCAACGTTTTGATAAATTAAAGGCTGCGTGCTTTTATGTAAGTACGGGTCTTGATCACCAGATTAAAAAAAATTCTTGATCAAATCGGCGTACTCGCCTCAGTGTCTAGACGCTAGAGTTGCCGCGGAGGTGGCGTGCCACCTCTTCTACGCGGGCGGCATTATCCGTCGCCAAGAGCCCATCGGCATTCCATAGCGAATTTTCAAATCCCACGCGTAGTTTTCCGCCCTGTTGATGTGCGGCCAACAAGCAAGCTGTTTCATTGCGGCCAAAGGCGCAGATCGCCCAATCTGGCGTAATTTTATAGTTTTTCAGCGTTTCTAAATACGGCATCAGATCTTGGGGGTCGCTTTCTTGATCGACCGAATAGCGCCCCAGCACAAAGATCAGTTGCATAGCGGGGCTGTGAAACAGATCGCTGGGCAGCAACCGCTTTAAAAGCACAAAATCGCTGGGACTATAAAGAATATGCTGCAGCGCAATACCGCGGTCTGCGCATTCTTGGTAAAAACTTTGATTGACGGCCTCTGGTGTGTCACGGTGCAGCTCTACCACCGAGGCTGAGACAAGGGGCGCGCCGCCATTTAGCGCAACGGCGCGCTGCGCTGGCGCATCATAAAGGCCTACCGCCTCGGTTGTTATTTGCAGGGCCATTTGGGGCACGGTACGGCGCAGCTCAGCCAGGGTTTCTTGATAAAGGCCCGCATCCAAAAGATGGCCCCCGTGTGCGTCGCGTAGATGCACATGTATGCCGTCTGCACCCATCTTGGCACAAGCGCCCGCGCAGGTGACAAGCTCGGGCAAAGTTAGGGGCAAAGCTGGATGGTCGGCTTTGGTGCGCCGCGCCCCGTTGGGCGCGACCATCAGATAGGGCAGCGCACTCATAGAAGGTTGGGCAGCCAAAGAACGATGCCCGGAAAGGCAATCAGAACGCCAACAGTCACCACATCGGCAACGAAAAACGGCGATGCGCCACGAAACACATCCTGCACCGAAATATCAGGCCTCACGCCGGCTACTACAAAACAGTTCAAACCAATTGGTGGCGTGATTAGGCAAAGTTCAGCCATTTTTACCACGATAATACCAAACCAAATACCGCATTCCTCACCCGACATGCCCAGGGATGAGGCTTCGCGCGTGATATCTATCCCACCATTCAGTGCTATCACGGCAGGGTAAGTGACAGGCAAGGTCAAGATCAGCATGCCGATCGCATCCATAAACATGCCCAAGATCACATAAACCCCTAAGATTATTAACAAGGTCAATATCGCCGGCTGATGCAGCCCAGCGATAAAGGCCGCAAATGTATTTGGCAAATCAGCAAAGCCCAAATAGCGTACAAAGATCAAGACGCCCCAGATCATTGTAAAAATCATAGTGGTTAACTTAGCACTTTCAATCAATGCACCTGACAGATCTTTCCAGCGCATGCCTCGATAAAGCGCCATACAAAGCACCACAAAGGCCCCTAAAGCGCCCGCTTCCGTGGGCGTGCCCCAGCCGCCATATATGCAATACATGATGATCGCTACCACAAACAAAATAGGCGCAGCAGCTGGAAGTGACGCGAAACGCTCAGACCAGCTATAACCCGTGACGGGCGGGCCGAGTTTGGGATTTCGCTTGGCCATGCCCACGATCATAACCGCATAAATCACCGCCGAAACAGCCCCAGGAATAAACCCTGCCATCAAAAGTTTGCCCACCGACCCTTCGGTGATAATCGCATATATGACCAAAATGGCCGAGGGCGGGATAAGTGAGGCCAAAGTCCCCCCCGCGGCCACAACTCCCGCCGCAAAGCGCTTGTCATAGCCCAAGGCCAGCATTTCGGGGATGGCGATGCGTGCAAACACCGCCGACGTGGCAACTGAAGCGCCCGAAACTGCGGCAAAACCAGCGGTTGAGAAAATGGTTGCAACCCCCATGCCGCCAGGTAGCCAGCCCACCCAGCGCTTGGCCGCCTCAAATATAGCCTTAGTTAGGCCTGCAAAATAGGCTAAATAGCCAATCAAAATAAAAACAGGAATAAGTCCCAAAACATGGCTTGCCGTTTTGGAATGGGGAATTTGTCCAGAAAGTTTCAATGTCACCAGCATAGCACGGCCCGGGTCCATGCCTTTTTCAGTCATATAAAAGATAAACATGCCCGTGATGCCTATCATCGCGGTGGCAAAGGCCACCCTCACGCCAATCAGCACTAACAGCACCAAAACCCCGGATAAAAGGATCGCAATTTCAATAGTGGTCATTTTAGGGCTTCCTCATCCAAAGATGATACGGTTTTGGCTTCATTAAGCGCTTGGGTTGCGGCATCTTCAATCATGGGCACTGCAACGGGCATCTCTTCGCCGGTCTGCATTGCGCGACCATAGCCCCAAAGTTGCAAAAACAACCGCAAGATCAAAAAGACGAACATTACCACCACGACCATTTTCACAGGCCAAGTATGAATGCCCAGATCATCAGTAGTATCGCCCAGCATCAAAGCCCGCATAGCGTGATTTTGCGCGCCATAAAACAAGGCCCCTGATAAGATCAGCATTACCAAAATGCCGATAAACTCCGCCAACCAACGCCAGCGCCCCCGCAGGGCCCCTGTTACTAGATCCATACGGATATGACCGCCTAATCTTTGACAGTAGGAAATTCCTAAAAATGCCATGACGGGCACAATTTGCTGCATGATGGCAACATAGCCAGGCACCGGCATATTAAGCAATTTACGTCCCAAAATATTCGCTACCGAAATCAGCATTGCCGCCATCACCGCCAGCCCCCCTAACAGGGTAAGCTTGGTTTCAATGGCGAATAAGGCACGATCAAAACGGCTCAACCAAGAGCCGTCCGTGTGGACGTTATGAGCGGATGACATTATTAATCCTTGAAAAAGAGCCCCCGCTTTTGCGGGGGCGCTTTGATTATTTTTTCAACGCAGCCAATGTGGCCATTGTAAAGTCGTAAAGTTCTTGTGCAGGAACGCCTTTTGCGGTCTCGGCCGCTAACCAGTCATTAAGCACAGGTTTTGCCGCTGCTGCTTGAATTTCAGCCACAACTGCATCGTCCAAAGTTATCACTTCGATATTATGCTCAACAAGCGCCTTATCCCATTTAACATAGGTTTCTTGATAGGCTTCATAATAGCGCTCCATAGACGCATCGATGGACGAAGTCAGTGCAGCACGCTCTTCCCCTGAAAGGGATGCCATCGCATCAGAGTTGACTACAACGGGGCAGTTCACCGAACCTGGGTTTAGGTTCTTATGCCACCATTTTGCGATGTCGATGGTGCGAAATGACAAATGCGCGTGCGGTGCAAATGCCACAGAATCAACAACACCTGTTTCCAAAGCGGTATAAGCTTCTGCCGAGGTGACCGAAGTTGGCACCGCGCCGATTTTGGCCATTGCTTGACCAATGCCGCCAGTAGCACGCACGCGGTGGCCTGCGAAATCAGCAACTGTGCGCGGTGGCGTGCCTACGCCCGCCAAATTATATTGCGGCAAAGGCGACGCCATCAAAATTTCGGCATTCCAACGCGCCAAATCTTTTACGGCCGCAGGGTGTTGGTAAACGGCCATGTCCAAGGCTCCCTCTTGACGCAGCGTATCAACACCCAGAAACGGCAGGTCAAGGACCATCAAAGTTGGATTTTTATCTGGATGATAAGACGAGCAAAACTGCGCCATCTCAAACGCGCCGATCGAAATACCGTCAAGGTTTTCTGTGTTTTTCGAAAGGCCACCATAGCTGATATTCAGCGTAAAGCTGCCATTAGTTTTTTCTGAAACAAGCTCAGCCAATTTTTCAACATGTTCAGTAAATGCCCGACGTTTGCCCCAAAGCGAAACGTTCCATTCCGTAGCAAGCGCTTGGCTTGCAAAAGAGGTGACAACCGCCGCTATGGCAAGTTTGGTAAAGTGATGTTTCATGAATAGACCTCCCAGTCATGTGATAGACGTTCTAAATAGCTAGGTTGCTAAAGTTACGGGTCTGCCGCCCTATGTAAAGCCTTAATTGCCAGATTTGAAGCAGATTGGCCAAATAAAATTACCACCCAAGTGCATAATTAGAGATGTTCCTGGGTCGGCGCTTAGATCTAAAACATAATTTCTCTCAAATGCATGCAAAAGCTGTATTATTTGGCATTGATTTTGCAAACCCACCCTGCAGAGAGGCAGCGTTTGACTGCAGGCCTGATCAAGATAGGGAAATTCGACTGATGTTCACTTGGTTTAAAAACAAAAAAATCGATAATGTGCATAAGCTTATCTGGCAAAATCAGGTCGCTGCAAAATTTTTGATGACTTACTTTGAAGGCACAGCACGTAAACCGAACTTTTTAGGCGGCGTGGAGCGTATCCATGGGCAATCCTTATCGCTGCGGATTTTCGATGAACGCATCGAAAAGATGCCGCCACAAATGCAATTTGGCTGGATGTCAGACAATAAGTTTTTAAGAAAAATCTACGACGCAACGATTTTTGCCAAACTCAAATCTTTTGACGAAACCTTTTCAAATATGTGAGGCAGATGTCAACGCTTTGGCGCCTGCCCTTTTTTCTAGGGGCGGGTCTGCCCTTGCCCAAAGACCAGATATTTAAAACTGGTCAACTGCTCGGCACCAACGGGCCCGCGGGCGTGCATTTTGCCCGTGGCAATGCCAATTTCAGCACCCATTCCAAACTCTCCCCCATCTGAAAACTGGGTAGAGGTGTTATGCATCACCACCGCGGAATCAATCTCTAGCATGAATTGGTTAGCGACATTTTGATCTTTGGTCACGATTGCGTCCGTATGACCTGAGGAATGCGCTTGCACAAAGGCGATGGCCGCGGGTAGATCATCGACGAGTTTAATCGACAATATACTGTCTAAATATTCCGTGTCCCAATCGGTGGCATCGGCCTTTTCAATATTGGGTAAGATCGCGCAAGCCTGCACATCGCCGCGCAACGTGCAGCCTGTCAACTTTTTGGCGAGGAGCGGCAGAAAACGGGTCGCAACCGCTTGGTCAATCACCACACATTCGGTCGCGCCGCAAATGCCCGTCCGCCGCATTTTGGCATTTTGAACAATAGCAAGCGCTTGGTCAAAATCGGCATCAGTGTGAATATAGGTGTGATTGTTACCCTCCAAATGCAGCAATGTAGGCACCCTGGATTCGCGCTGCACCAGAGACACAAGGCCCCGCCCCCCGCGTGGAATCGCCAAATCAACCGTTCCCGTAGCATGCAAAAGTTCGCGCACCGCAGCGCGGTTGGGCGTGGCAACCATCTGCACCGAGGCTTGCGGCAAGCCTGCAGCCAAAAGCCCTGTTTTAAAGCAATCAACGATCACAAGGCTGGACAAAAGACTTTCCGAACCGCCGCGCAAAATCACTGCATTGCCCGATTTTAGACAAAGCGCCCCCGCATCGGCCCCAACATTTGGTCGCGATTCGTAGACCATAGCAATGACGCCAATGGGCACCGAGATGCGCTTGATCACCAGACCGTTGGGCCGATCAAAGCGGGCCAGTTCGCGCCCCACAGGATCATCTTGCGCGGCAATATCCAGCATTGCGGCCGCCATCGCCTGCACGCCTTCGTGCGTCAAGGTGAGCCTCTCGACGAACGAAGCTGATTTTTCTCCGCCCGCAAGGGCCTGCAGATCTTCGGCATTGGCGCGCAGCAATTCATCCTCTCGCGCCAAAAGTGCTTGAGCGGTGGCCTGCAGAGCCAAGGCCTTTGCCTGCGGCGTTGCCTGTGCCAACAATGAGGCCGCCTCTTTCGCATTCGCCCCTAAAGTTGCGATATAGGCCGCAATGTAGGTGATAGGTGCAAGGGGGGGCACGGCGGGCAAGGTTTGGGCAAGCGGGTCTTGGGTAGGATTGGTCATGATAGTCCTTTGAAAGAGAAATGAGGGAGGCGCGATTAATGCAACGCTTTTGCACGCGCATAGGCGGCCTCCACCGTATCTGCCAAAAGTCGTTCTAAGATCCCGCCGCGGCACAGCTCGGCAAGCCCAGCCTCAGTCGTGCCGCCCTTACTTGTGACCGAGTCACGTAATGTCTCAGCGCTGTCATCTGACAGGCGCGCCGTTTCAACCGCGCCAGCCATAGTACCTAAAACCAAGTTTTGAGCGATTTGGGGCGAAAAGCCCAACCCCTCGGTCGCTTTAATAAAGCTGCGTATGATTTCGAAAATATAGCCCGGACCACTACCGCTGATCGCGGTCAGACGATCGATTTCATCTTCACTGGCAACTGTAATGGCTTTGCCAGTTTGCGCCATTAAATTGGTAACTTGGGTTAAATGCTGCGGCGTGCAGGCCGCATTGGCATAAAGTCCGCTAACCCCCTGCCCTACCATCGCAGGCAAATTGGGCATGACCCGCACCAATGGCACTTGACCCAATATCGTCTCATATGTCGCGCAAGAGGCTCCCGCCGCAATAGAGACAAACACCCCTCCAGCCCGCAGCGCCAGCCGGTAGTCAGGCAGCACTTGCGCGATCAACTGCGGCTTTACCGCGATGATAATCATATCAAACTTCGCCCCCTTCAGCGCGCTAGCCGAGGTGACATGGCGCAGATCGGTCCCCAAAGTTGGCACGGCCGGATCTGCCACGGTAAAGCAGTTGGTTCTCGTCTGTCGCCATTGCTTTAAAAGGGCACCGCCCATTTGTCCGCAGCCAATAAGTAGGATATCCATCGTTCCTCCTAAGCCCCCTTAACGCCTAAAAAGCGTAGGCAGACCTTATGATCTGCCATGAAGGAGCCTTGTGTGAACGGCCCTTGATAGAGCATCTTGCGCCAAATTGAAACCCAAGCCCAAAAGCCCGCCCTTGAACATAGCTCCACTTTATGTGGTATAAAGCACAGAATCATAAATTTAAATCGAGGTTAATCCCTGCGCCTGCGGAGGGGTTGGTTTTATTTTTATCAAAGGACATTTTGGTTGACCGAAATAAAAAAAAAGAAAATCGTTGTTAAAATCGGCTCTAGCCTTTTAGCGCATAGCGATAGACTCACTTTGCGTTATGCTTTTATTAACGGCCTACTGAGTGATATTTCCCAGCTGTTAAGTGAAGGCTATGACATCGTTTTGACCTCGTCTGGATCGGTTGCTTTGGGGTTGAATATGATTGGCAAACGACCCGAAGATGCAGGGGTTTTGGACAAGCAAGCCGCAGCAGCTTGTGGTCAACCCTTGTTAATGAATGCTTATAAACAGGTGGCCTCAGAACATGGGATGAATGTGGCACAGGTCTTGGTCACTGTGGATGATATGGAAGATCGGCGGCGATTTTTAAATATTAAGAACACAATGTTGCGTCTGTTCGAAAATGACGTTTTGCCTATTTTGAATGAGAATGACTCGGTTGTGCCACGCGATCTGAAGGTGGGCGACAATGACCGTTTGGCCGCTAAAGTGGCACAGATGATCGAGGCGAACTATCTGATTATTCTGACCAGCGTCGACGGGCTTTATGACCGCGACCCCGCCGATCCTGACGCTGTGTTTATATCAGAAATTTCTGATGTCTCGCAGCACTTAACATCTACCACTGGTACCAGCGCTTTGGGCACGGGGGGCATGTTAACCAAAATGCAAGCTGCAAATATGGCTCAAAATGCAGGTTGTGAAACCATCATTGCCCAAGGGATCATCGAGCGCCCCGTCTCATCTGTCTTGAATAATGAGCGACGCCACACCAAATGCTTGGCCTTTGGTGTGGCCACCTCACCGCTCAAGGTTTGGTTAAGCAACCGCTTGCAAGTGGCGGGCACTTTGATCGTAAGCGATGCTGTGGCGGAAATGATAGTGGCTGGTAAGCGTGGGTTAAACCGTGAAGATGTCATCTCGATTCAGGGCGACTTTATGAAGGGCGATGTTTTGCATATTTACAGTGCTGCAGGTAAAGAATGCGCCCGTGGCTTGGCAAACTTCTCGTCGCAAGAAATTATGATGCTGGCGCGCAATATAGAACAAACGGTTGAGCAAGTACTGGGCTATATGACCAAAAGCGCCGTAATCAGCGCCGAAAATTTACTAGTGCTTGAAGACCACCACCTACCGTGGGACGCGCCCGAAGACGCACCAAAACTTGTCACCCATAGCTGAAGATCAAATGTGAGCGATTGGGCGCGCCATGAGAGCAATAAAGTCAGATTGGCAATTCATGAATTGCGATGCCACCTGAAGGCGCCCAGATGCTTCAAAATCGACAAGTGAACCACTATTCTCAATCGAGACTTAACTTTGCTTGACAGCCGCGGCCACCATATGTTGCCAACGTTTGCAGCAACAGCCTTTACAGTTCTAGCACAATCTGGATACTGCATCGGATACCTGAAAATAGCAACTATTCCACAGATAAACATAAACCAATAAGAGCGTGAGCCGTGACATGACACAAAAGACCGTTGTTAACTCCTGGAATGAATGGGATCCTCTAAAACACGTTATCGTGGGGCGTGCGGATAATTGCCATATACCCCCCGCTGAACCTGCTCTCGATGCAAAAGTACCAGAAGACAGCGATATGCGTGGCCAATGGGGCCGTAGACCGCAAGAAACTATTGATCGTGCAAATGAGTTATTGGACAACTTTGCATTAATGCTTGAAAATCGGGGCGTTCGGGTCGACAGACCCACTTCAATAGATCATTCTTTGCCAGCCACCACACCTGATTTTCATACAGACAGCCAATTTGGTTGCATGCCTCCTCGTGATGTTTTGCTAACCGTTGGCAATGAAATTCTAGAAGCAACAATGTCTTACCGTTGTCGTTGGTTTGAATATTTGAATTATCGCCCTCTAATGCAACGTTATTGGGAAGAGGATCCACACTTTCGTCATGAAGCAGCCCCAAAGCCCAGGTTAACAAACGAAGATTATCATCCCGATTATCTGTCAGAAAAAATTGGTGTTGAAAAACGGTTAAAATGGGCTGCAGATAAGTTCTTTGTCACGACAGAGGAAGAACCATTATTTGATGCTGCTGATGTCTTGCGTTTTGGTCGTGACTTGGTTGTTCAACATGGGTTTACTACTAACCTAAAAGGCATCGAATGGCTGCGCAGACACTTTAGTGATCATCGTGTGCATGCGGTTAACTTTCCAGGCGACCCATATCCGATCCATATCGACGCTACGTTTACGCCGCTGCGCCCAGGATTGATATTGAACAACCCCCAACGCCGCTTACCCGAGGAACAACGGAAGATGTTTAACGATAACGGTTGGGAAATTGTGGATTCAGCGCAACCCGCCCACAACGCACCACCTCCTCTTTGTTACTCGTCCACTTGGTTATCAATGAATGTTTTGGTGCTTGATCCGAAGACGGTCTGTGTTGAAAAGTCAGAAGTTTACCAAATGGAGCAAATGGACAAATTGGGAATGAATGTAATTCCGGTAGAGCTCAGAGACGCTTACGCGTTTGGTGGTGGCTTGCATTGCTGTACAGCCGACGTATACCGTGAGGGCGTCTGTGAAGATTACTTCCCAAATATGTCTGACTAAAATTCAGTTTTCTGAAAACAGTTGTTTTTAACATTCAGGACGGTCGGCCAGCCTTTTAATGGGCTGGCTTTTCTAATTATTGAAAGACAATAAGCCCACAACTAACGATATCGTGTAACTACTTACTTAGTTTCACAATTGCATAACTACGCCATTAGCTTTTTGTACCCATGGCCTGCTCTACGCACAAATTATCTAATCGAGACCACATCAAACATACAACTGTTTGACGTCAGCGCTTATGTGTCCTCAGTGTATGAGGTAACTATTGGGTTACGAAGTCTACAGACACATTACGTCTTCAGAGACTTCTTAAAACAGAACTCTGTACAATCGCTTTTAAAAAATTATTGGAACAGTATCTAGAGAATACATAAAATGATTGGGTCTAACTCACAGCTCGCTGAGCTGCCCATATAGCCACACCAGAACCAGCGGAACTACTCTTTCGCTGCTGGTATTTTAGTAGCCGTCAGGGCTTAGGTCAGATTTTCACTTAACAATAAGGCGCATCAATCTCCAAATTTTCCAATGACAACTGTAGTCGTTTGTATAGTCGATCTACAGGGGGAGTATGACTTTGCGCTTTGCAAATTTCAACCTCCATGGTCTCATTTTCCTGAAGTGAATAGTCTCTACTGAACCCAGTTTTCAGGGATCAACATGATCAAATTCGTAGTACATATTTACCGTCTAATTCACTTTAATTTCAGTTTTATAGACAATGTTCGATAAGTTCATTATTATCTAAACTTGTTATCTACCGCCGCCCTCATTGCTTGATCAGGGTATTACTTAATATCTCACGGACTTGAGCTGTCTAAACCGCTGACACACAACAACAGAATAAATGAATTATTAAGAATAAAGAGATAGGATAAAGTCTTATGACGCCATTTATTGTAACAATATTAAAACAAGGCTGCCCCACAGTTGATATTGACGCTCATTTTCTCGAAGTTGTGCAGGCTTTAACTGAAGCCCAAAGCGGGACCGTTGTTGTTGTAGACAAATCCCAAAAAGTTATGGGCATATTATCTGAAAGAGATATTGTTCGTGACCTTTCAAGGCAAAAGTCGATCGAAAACTCTACTGCCAAACACCTTATGACTAAAAACATAATTTCCGCGGATACAAACGTAACATCGTCAGGATTGATGGAGTTGATGGTTCGCAACAAAATTCGTCATGTTCCAATCATAAATGGAGATGAACTTCTCGGTCTCGTTTCCATCACTGACGTGATCACACGGCTACTAGACAAGCAACTAAAGGAGACCGAGCTAATGAAGGAATGGATCAATTCCTGAAGCGCTCAGCCACCAATTCCCGTTCACAAAACCTTTTTCTTTCGATGGGAACACCCACTGCTTCGCCTACTCTTGTCATCATCGTTACTCTAGTTGTGGTAAGGGATGAATTAGTAACGCAATGAGCCGTTCCCAAGCCCTGTGCTGGGTGCAGTAGTGGCCCGGGCTACAAATGACGTTCGACCCTATATAAATATATTCTGATGTTTTCTCTCCCGAAGCGAATATTCAGTCTGGTGAAACTAAAATGCAGGTTTTCTGCAAGTCTAACCGCGCTCACGACCCATTAATTAAAATTAATCACAAGCCTTAGGTATGTTGTCGAAATCACTCGCGTTATGGCGCTCTTCGAGTCTTTCCGACGGCTTGCCATGATTTCGGTTGACCATACGGCCTTTTTGAAATGCTGGCCGCGCGTATATTTCATTTGCCCAACGATTTACGTTTTTATACCGAGTTACATCCAAAAACTCAGCCGCATTATAGAGCAAACCCTTTACTAAAGCTCCATACCAAGGTGCAGTAGCTATATCTGCGATGGTATAATTATCACCAGCGAGAAACTGACGCTCAGCAAGGTTTTGATCCAATACGTCTAGTTGGCGTTTAGCCTCCATCGTAAAGCGATTAATTGGGTATTCAAACTTTTCAGGCGCATAAGAGAAAAAATGACCGAACCCACCACCCAAGTAGGGTGCTGACCCATGCAACCAGAAAAGCCAATTTAGAGTTTCGGTCCGCTCTTTAATATCATGTGATAAAAACATATTAAATTTCTCAGCAAGATAAAGTAAAATTGCACCACTTTCAAAAACGCGACAGCCATTTGTCGTATCGACAAGGGCTGGTATTTTTGAATTTGGGTTAATATCGACAAAACCGCTACTAAATTGCATCCCATCGCCGATTTTAGTCAACCAAGCATCATATTCGGCGCCTGGGTGGCCTAAGGCTAGCAACTCTTCGAGCATGACCGTAACTTTTACACCGTTTGGGGTGCTCTGAGAATATAACTGCAGAGGGTGTTGTCCGACGGGGAGTTCTTTTTCATGAGTAGGACCAGCAATTGGACGGTTTATTTTTGCAAAATGGCCACCATTTTCGGCGTCCCAAGTCCAAACCTTAGGTGGGGTGTAGGTCATCAATATCTCCAAGTACTTCTAAAGTTATCGCGGTTTGTTGTGTCCTTAAAAAACAGGCGCGACAACCACTAAAACTAAACTGAACTTTAAAAAACGGCTACTTTCTGTCAGATTGGATCCTATAAAAATCGGTTATCTACATTTCGATTGCTCTTCTTAAGAAGATATTTTTATTAAACGTAGAGATTTAATACTCAGCCCAGCTCTGGGTGCAGTAGTGACACTGATGAGTTATAGTATCTCTCTTTTTATCAAACTTATTCGTGCTCCCATTAACGACGGAGTTAGACGCCATATGGCACCCTGCGTTACGTTAGCTTTACGAGCAGAGAAGGCTCGGTCAGCGGCAGCTTATTGAGTTAATATATATATTAGCGATTAATCTACTAGCATGACAGACAAGCTTTATTCCTTACTTCATAAAGCAATATGCATGCGTAATACCAATACCGAATCTCAGGTGAACATCTTAAATATAGTACATAACGTTGAAAAATGTACTAATCGGGCCGAACTCATCTATGCTCAGTTCCTACAAAAATATAGACAAAAGATTGTAATTAGATTGATTTTTCTTATTTACGTTTTAAACGCATTCAATAATATTGAAATTATAAACCCTGCTCTGGAGCAATGTAATCTTCAGTCTTCGGGTCTTTTTTGGGTTTTACCCAGCGATGGGAAACGTTGGACCAATAACTCATCCCACCTTCATTTTTTGGGCGCAATTCGATGGGGTCATTTATAGACTTTCCCGGTTTTTTTTGTTTTTGAGTTATTTCGTAAATTTCCAGCACTGCTAAATCCCTAAGGTCGGGTGATTTAAAATCAATAGTTGTTAAAAATCTTCGTATTGCTATTAACGCCATACGAGCTTTTTTTTCATCAATATTTTTAACCTTGTTTATAAGAACATTTGCCCACCAAAAACTGACGTCAAAATGACGGTCCACGCCTTTGACTGGGGTAATACTTTTTGTTTTAGTCAAGTTCTTAAATCTTACTTCTTTGCTGAAAGAGTAAACGTCCAATTGTTCAATAAAATCGATCGAGAAATTTATCTGATCAACGGCTTTGTCCAAATCAGATTTGAATTGATTGAATTTATGTACATCTCCATCTCCGCGCACTCCTGCAAAAGGATCCAGATGCTTGTCTGAATTAAAACTTAGGTCATCAGGGGCGTCCACTAACGGTAAGCCGTTATTCAAAGCTGTAATATTATAACAACGCAAAATATCAGGATGAGACAAATCAGGATTATCTGGATTTATTCGTCGGGCAAATGATGACAATCCAACGAGGGCAACCCGTATAGCTTTTTTTGGGACATTTTTTTCAGTTCGAATTGTTTTGTTTGCCCAACGAAAATGTATATTTGCCGATTCTTTAAGTATCGGATCTACCCATACCCAATTTGGTGAGTTTACAGTTTTTTCAACAATACTTTTTCCCTGCCGCATTCTTTTCAGCAACGATTCTTGAGGTTTTTTCAAACCTCTTCCATCCCATTCATCCATAGATTTCGTTAGATCATTAATTGTCTGCTGCCAATCTTGAAAAAAAGGGCTTTTGGGCGGTTGTTCACCTCCATTATCCTGGGTAACTTTATTTTCGTCTCCCGTAATTCCACCAAATGGGTCAGATCGCTTCATTTGTTTGAATTTCCTCAATTTGATTAGTTCATTACGGGTTTTCAATATTAATGTCATATAATATGGACTACCATGCCATATTTTTCCAGTCATATATTTCTCGCCTCTCGTAAAGGAGTTACCTTCCCCATCAGTGAACAAGGCGGTTTCAACCTAACAAAGAACGCAGAAACATCCGTTGATTAGGGTGAGCGCTTTTATGCTCGGTTCCCGCCTCTTTCAAAAGAAACGGCTAAAGACCTGATGAGGTTCGGTTGACTACGCTACCCTTGGGGTAATATTTTAGTTACTGTTAGACATTACCGATTTAATGCGAAAAAATCAGCTTTAAACAGTCTTTCAAAAAACCATTCAGCAACGCAACATGTTAAAAAATACACGGCAGAACGCAAGTAAAAGTGTTGGTTTGGCACAAAGGCCATCTAAAAAGGGAGGAAACATCAATTCCCTCCCTACAGTTGTATAGCAGATTTAGTCTATTAAGCTTTTGTGAGCGCCGTCACAAAGTGGTGAGTTTGCGGTTTTCTTACATCCACAAAAATACACTGTCTTTGTTTCGGTAGCTTCAAATTTTAACGGATTAAAGTCGGTGCCTTTGTGGCTACCATCACAAAACGGTTGTTTTGCGCTCTTGCCGCACGAACACCAAAAGTAAGATTTTCCCGCCTCTACATCCACTGGATAAGGAGTTTTTTGTGCAACTACTGGTTCTGACATTTTATTACCTAAATTCACAATATACTGTGATTGTATTTCAGAAACTTATTCTGACTATTTGGAAATAATACTACTGATAAAAACTTTCAAGTGGCCAAATTATAAAATCAAAGTAGTCATCCTAAGTGGCAAATCATCCATTGCGCCTACACTTAAGCACCTGAATATCCCACAGTATCTTTCGACTTAATATAAACACTGTATATCTCGTTAAATGGTACCCTAAAAGCCGATCATCAAGACAATACACACACTGGCTGCTAAAGTTTCAATAGCATTTTTGCGGGTGTGTGAGTGACTTTCACTGAGGCCCCTCTAAGCTACATATTTTTGCAAAGGCCAATCAGTTCGCCCTAAATCACAAGATGGACCTTGGTCCGTTTTAAAAAGCTGCCACCCAAAAAGGCGGCAGCTTCAACGCTTTAGCCTAGCACTTCGTGCACGGCCGCTTTTAACTTGGTGGCTATTTCATCAACCAAGTCATGGGTCAGACAGAGTGGAGGCGCAAAACCCAAAATATCGCCTTCAGGCATTGCACGACTAATGACACCACGGCTTAGCAGTGCGCTATTTAGGGCGTAACTGATCTTTTTATCTGCATCAAAATAGGTGCGGCTGTCTTTATCGGCGACAAATTCCACCGCACACATCAAACCCTCACCACGCACTTCACCGACATTTTTATGATCACCTACAGCGTCTTTAAGGGTTTTCTTTAGATAAGTCCCAATTTCGCCTGCATTTTGCACAAGCTTCAGCTCATCAATCAGCTTCAAATTAGCGACACCCGCCGCCGCGCAAACGGGGTGGGCAGAATAAGTCCAGCCATGGCCTATAGGGCCTAATTTATCAGTACCCTCTTCCAACACTTTCCAAAACTTTTTGCTGACAATTGAGCCTGATAGCGGCGCATAGGCCGAGGTTAGGCCTTTAGCTATAGTGATAATATCGGGCTTCATGCCGTAATGTTCTGAGCCAAACATCGTACCCAAACGGCCAAAGCCAGTAACAACCTCATCGGCAATCAGCAAAATATCATGGCGATCTAGCACGGCTTGAATGGCGGGCCAATAGCCTGCAGGCGGGGGAACAAGGCCACCCGTGCCAAGGGCAGGTTCACCAATGAAAGCCGCTATTTTGTCGGCCCCTTCTGCGGCGATCAGATCCTCTAACGCTTTGACGCAGTGTGCCACAAATTCGGGCTCGGATTGATTTAAATTTTCACGCCGATAATAATAGGGCGCTTCGGTGTGAATGACCTGCGACAAGGGAAGATCAAACTTATTGTGAAAAATTTTAAGCCCCGTCAAAGAGCCTGTCATCAGACCCGAACCATGATACCCACGCCAGCGCGAGATGATCTTCTTTTTCTCGGGGCGGTCTAGAACGTTATTATAGTACCAAACCAATTTAATGTTGGTTTCATTAGCATCAGAGCCGCTTAGGCCAAAATACACTTTCGACATGTGGTCGGGTGCACGGTCTAAAATCATTTTAGCCAAAGTGATAGACGCTTCGGTACCGTGACCAACATAAGAATGATAATAGGCCAGCTCTTTAGCCTGCACGCTCATCGCTTCAGCTATTTCTTGGCGACCATAGCCCACATTCACACAGTAAAGCCCCGCAAACGCATCAAGCAGACGATTGCCGTCGCGATCTTCAATATGGCAGCCCGAACCGCCCGTAACTACGCGCTGCGCCAGATCCCCTCGCGCAAAGTCGGCCAGATGGGTCGAGGGGTGAAAGAAATTGTCACGATCCCATTGTTCTAGTTGGTCATTCTTATGCATTTTGTTCCTTTGTGCCCACATGTTGTACACATCAACAGAATTAAATTAGATATGTCAATAAATACACGGCATTAATTAGCAATTTTAGGCAAAAATTCATTCAATAAATCTTGTGTTGTATACAAAACAGTGCAAATATTTACTAAGATAAGACCCTTTTTCAAAGGAACAACTTCGTGAAACCAACCATCGCACCTTTTAGCCATCGTGAATATCAACGTCGCATCCACAAGACTCGTGCTGCAATGGTCGCATTGGGGGTTGATGTTATTTTCGTAACCGATCCATCAAATCAAGCCTGGCTTACAGGCTATGACGGATGGTCATTTTATACCCATCAAGGCGTAATTTTGGGACAAGAGGGTGACCCCGTTTGGTGGGGGCGTTATATGGATTCGATAGGCGCTGGCCGCACTGTTTGGATGAGCGCAGATCACATCAAAGGCTACGGAGATCAATTCGTGCAATCCACCGTGCTACACCCAATGACCGAATTGGCCGAACACCTAAAGGCCATGGGATACGCGTCGGCGCGCATTGGGGTTGAGATGGAAAATTATTATTACTCGGCCAAGGCGCATCAGGTTTTGGGAATGTCCCTGCCCCAAGCAACGCTGGTGGATGCGACAGCTTTAGTCAATTGGCAGCGTTTGATAAAATCTGAAGATGAGATCGTTTTCATCCGCAAAGCCGCACGTATTTCAGAAAAAGTCATCACCACCGCGATTGAAAAAGCTGCTCCAGGTATCCGCAAAAATGACCTTGTGGCAGAAATAATGCACGCAGCCATCACGGGCGTGGACGATGATTGGGGTGATTATCCTGCCATCGTTCCACTTACCCCTTCGGGTCTGGATGCAACGGCCGCACATTTGACATGGAACGGCGATGAGATGCGCGCCAATGAGGCCACCTTTTTCGAACTTTCGGGTTGTTATCGCCGCTATCACGCGCCTTTGTGCCGCACCGTGTTTTTGGGTACGCCGTCTGACGATATGCGCCGCGCCGAAGCAGCGCAAATCGAGGGCATCAGTGCTGGGCTTGATGCCGCACGCGCGGGCAATCGCACCTGCGATATCGCTCATGCCTTTTTAAATGTATTAAAAAAATACGACATGAGCCGCCAAGGCCGCATGGGTTATCCGATAGGGCTTTCTTATCCTCCAGACTGGGGCGAAAGAAGTGCGTCAATCAGAACCGAAGATGAAACAGTTTTGGCCCCCGGCATGACTTTTCACTTCATGCCCGCCCTTTGGATGGACAGCTGGGGGCTCGAAACCACAGAAACCATCCTTATCACAGAAAATGGCCCCGCCGAGGCGCTTTGCACCGTTGAGCGTAAGCTTTTTGTGAAAGACTAGCTATGTATTTTGATCAGACCCAAGCTCTGTTGGAAAAGCTCGTAGGATTTCCAACTGTGTCAACCGACAGCAATCTAGCAATGATTGAATATCTGGCAAACCGCTTGCAAGATGTGGGCGCCAAGGTGGATGTGATGTCTGACCATTCGGGCACCAAGGCCAATCTATTTGCTACAATCGGCCCCGAAGTCAGCGGTGGAATCTTACTTTCGGGGCACTGCGATGTGGTGCCCGTAACCGACCAAGCTTGGAGCTCAGACCCCTTTAAGCTCCTGGAACGCGACGGCAATTTTTATGGCCGCGGCACTTGTGACATGAAGGGTTTCATCGCGGCCTCAATCGCCTTGGCCCCTATGTTTGCGACCAAGGTTAAAGACCGCCCCTTGCATTTCGCCTTCACCTATGACGAAGAAACGGGCTGCATTGGGGCGGGTCATTTAGCCGAGAACCTGCGTGCGCGCGGCCTTGTGCCTGCGGTCGCAATTGTGGGCGAGCCGACCGAGATGCGCATTATAGAAGGACACAAAGGTTGCTATGAATATACCACGCACTTTCATGGACTTGAGGGCCACGGCTCAAGTCCCGAACGAGGAGTGAACGCGGTTGAATATGCGGTGCGCTATGTGAATTACCTGCTGCAGGTAAAAGAAAATCTACGCAATATGAGCCCCGCCGACAGTCGCTTTGATCCGCCATGGAGCACGGTCAACGTGGGCGCATTCAATGGCGGAGTTGCACATAATGTAATCGCTTCAAAAGCCCGTGTCGATTGGGAAATGCGCCCCGTACAAAAAACTGATGCCGACTATGTGAAAGCGAGCCTGCTTGGCTACTGCGAAAATGATCTTTTGCCAGCCATGCGCGCGATCTTTCCTGATGCACGCATCGAAACCCAAACCATCGGTGAAGTTGAAGGGTTGATCCCCTCCGATGTGAATGAGGCCAGGCGGATAGTGACCGAACTGACTGGCCGACAAGACGCCGATGTGGTGCCCTTTGGCACAGAAGCCGGTATTTTTCAGGCCATGGGCATGGATGTCGTACTTTGTGGCCCAGGCTCGATCGCTCAGGCCCACAAGGCGGATGAATTTGTAGCGATTGACCAAATTAAAAAATGCCTCACAATGCTTGAACGTCTGGGGGATAAGATGAGTGCCTAAAGACCAACCTTCCGAGAAACGCGACCCCATAATCCCTGGGGTCCGAGAACGCCATGCGGCGATGCACCACGAAATTCGCAGTCGCATCAGTGTGCTTGACTACCCCCCTGGCATGCGTCTGTCTGAAGTGGAACTGGCCGAAGAATTTGGTACAAGCCGCACACCCCTACGGCGGGTTTTGGCACGTTTGGAAGATGAAGGTTTGGTCAAATCCATGCACGGGGTTGGAACATTTGTGACTGATGTTGATCTAGACGAATTAGAACAGGTCTACCAGTTGCGCGTAGAACTGGTAGAATTCACAGCCAAACTTGATCCGGTCATGCCAGATGACGCGTTTATGGCGCGCCTTGATTTGCTGATTTCGCGCAGCCAAAATATGGCTCAAACGGCCAATCCACAGGCATTTACCCGCCTCGATATTGATGTGTTCCACACACTCTTGGACCTAACAGGCAATCGCCCGCTACGCAAAACTATGGAAAGACTTTACTATCAAACCAAGCGGATCTGGCAAAAATATGCCATTGATGCGCGGTTAGACCTGAACGCAGAATTCCGTATCTTTCATCGCGAACTTGAAGATATCAAAGAAGCACTTTTGACCAAAGATCTGGACGCTGCTGCTCATATCCAACGCGCTCATATTTCAATGAGCTTCAAACGTTTAATGCAAAACGAACAGGGCCTTTAGAGCGGAGTCCTAGTCACGCATCCTAACCACTATGATAGGTAATGCTCATTGATGCCACGCCACTACAACATAAACGCACTAGAAACAAAGTCGCTTTGTTGCGTTTGGCTAGTGCCAGAGGGGCCGTCACAGGCAGCTATGATAGACGGTTGCGTTACTCCATATGGGGTGCGAAGTACACTTACAGACGGGCTATTTTCGTTGATGTAAAAGGTGGCCAAGACCACAATATTTTGGCCATAATTATAAATAGGTGCAAAATGCAAAAATACTCACTTCTTGACCTGTCTCCTATCCCAGAGGGTGGAACACCAGCTGACGCATTGGCTAACTCAGCGAGCCTTGCTTTAGCGGCAGAAAAGTTTGGTTATCATAGGTATTGGCTTGCGGAGCATCACAATATGCCAGGCATTGCGAGTGCGGCTACATCAGTGGTGATTGGTCACGTCGCGGCAGCGACAAAGACAATACGTGTTGGAGCTGGAGGAATTATGTTGCCTAATCATGCTCCCTTGGTGATTGCTGAGCAGTTTGGCACCCTAGCAACATTATACCCAGGACGAATAGATCTTGGACTTGGGCGCGCACCTGGAACAGATATGGCAACGGCCCGTGCATTACGTCGGCACATGGCCAATGGAGATAGCTTTCCCCAAGATGTGCAAGAACTAATGGCATATTTTTCGGACGCATCCGACAGAAAACCGGTCATGGCAATTCCTGGAGTTGGAACTAATGTCCCTGTATGGATATTAGGCTCAAGTCTTTATGGCGCTGAGCTGGCCGCACTTCTCGGGTTGCCCTATGCCTTTGCATCACACTTTGCGCCAGCAATGCTGGCGGAAGCCCTTTATATTTACCGAAACTCATTCGTACCTTCAGAGACATTAGCAAAACCATACGCATTAATTTGTGCTGGTGTATGCGCCGCGGATACAGATGAGGAGGCACATTACCTACGATCTTCGCAGTTACTGGCATTCGCCCGTTTGAGAACTGGTAATCCAAGCAAATTACCTTATCCAGTTGAGGATGTGTTGTCAGAGATTCCACCCCATGTTCTTTCTCAAGTTGAAAGTGCGATGTCATGCTCTGCCACTGGCGCACGAGACAACATTAAAAAGCAACTGAAGGCACTTATTGATCAACATAAACCGGATGAATTGATGGTGACTGGGATGATCCATAATCACAAAGCAAGAGTGAGGTCATTTGAAATAACATCTGACGTTTTAAAGGAACTGAGTGTTGCTGCACATTGACTTTTATATATAGCAAACACTGCTACTTAACTTAAGTAAAAGCTGAAAATATTAATAATTCAGCAAATTAGATTATAAAAAAATACAGGCATCAACGATGCTCAAAATAACCGCCGATATTAAAAGTATCTGTGCACTGATATTAATAATTCACCGCGCACAGCATAATAGTATGGGTCTGTAAAATTCCTAAAAAACTTAATGAAAATTGACTGACCGTCACTAAATTGAGATTTTAGTTATAGAATAAATTGACTTAGTCTCTTCGATGAATATTTACACAAGTCAATCATTTGAAAAATCACTAGAATGAGACCTGCCGAAGAAAGATAATTTCTTGTCATTCAATACACTACCTTAAACAACTAAATATTATGTAAAGATCAAAATCTGCGACCTTTGCCAA
>Ga0115566_10000350_pt1 | contig 39746 bp, 36 predicted proteins | sample COGITO_mtgs_1204_3_FD_87173 | JGI IMG/M metagenome (GOLD analysis project Ga0115566, IMG submission 87173) | Pelagic marine microbial communities from North Sea - COGITO_mtgs_120405 | ecosystem: Environmental > Aquatic > Marine > Epipelagic | place: Germany:Helgoland, sampling site Kabeltonne...
ATGAGATCGTATTTCATCGTGCCGATGACGGTCGTTTTGGCCGCAAACTCGTCGAAGCGTCGCGCGTCTTCGACTGTTTGGGCGAGGACAACGGTGACGTGAGAAAGCAGGTAGCGCACCACGCCGCCGAGGCGGAGAAAGCCCCGCAGGGAGTTGTCAGACATCCTCGCATTTGCGATGACCACTGGGACGCGTTGCGAACTCCGCAGAATCAGCTGGGGCCAGAGCTCGACCTCCATGATGACGAGCATGCGGGGCTCGATCTGGTCTAGGGTGCGATCGATTGCACTGGGCAGGTCGAGCGGCGCGTAGATGACCTCGCAGCCGTCTGGGGCGCGCTCGCGCGCGAGTCGCTGGGCGGTATTGGTGGTGGTCGAGATGACAAAGGGCCGGCGGCGATCCACCGCTCGCCAGGCGTCGATCAAGAGCAGCGCTGCGTTCAATTCGCCGACGCTCACTGCATGGATCCAGATGGGGCGTGTCAGGTCGCGCAGCTGTGATCGCTTGTGATGCGAGAAGTAGCCGCGGCGCTCGCCGATGGTCTCAAGCTCGCCACCACGACGCTGGAGCTTCCGCCGGTAGAAGGGCCAGTAAAGGGCGTATGCGACGGGGTAGAAGCAGGAGTAGAACAGAAGGAATAGCCGTGTGCCCAGACTCATCTTAGGAGAACTCTCAGTGCGAGCGTAAAAGCGATTCGTACTGGTAGCGCCTGCCGGGCCTTGTGCTTAGAACGCGCTCGTAAATTACACGGGGCCTGGATGCACTATTGTATCACACTAGCAGATGCGGGGGAGTTGCTCGCCGCGCAGGAGGTCGAGGACGCGAGTGGCGCCTAGCTCACTGGTGAGGGTAACGATCCCGCGGGGAGACTCGTTGACGGTGCCGATCAGGCAGGCCTCACAGCCGGCGTTGCGGAGTTCGCAAATTGCGGAGTCCGCAGATTCTGGGGCGACAATGGCGAGGAAGCGGCCTTCGTTGGCGAGATAGAGCGGATCGAGGCCGAGGAGTTCGCTGGCGCCGCGGACGGCGTCGGTGACGGGGATGGCCTGGGCGTTGAGCGAGAGTGAGCAGTTTGCGGAGTTCGCAATCTCGTTTGCAGCGCTGGCGAGGCCGCCGCGGGTGAGGTCGCGCAGGCAGTGCACCTCGACGTCGGAGGCGAGCACGGCTGCGATCGGGGCTGCGAGTGAGCAGAGATCGCTTTCGATGTTGGTCTCGAAGGCGATGCCTTCACGGGAGGCCATGACGGCGGTGGCGTGGCGGCCGAGGTCGCCACTGAGGATGAGGGCGTCGCCGGGACGGACGGAGCGGGGATGAATGTCGCTGCCGTGGTTGAGGGGGCCGATGCCGCTGGTGTTGATGTAGATGCCGTCGCACTTGCCGCGTTCGACGACTTTGGTGTCGCCAGTGACGATCTGTACGTCTGCTTCGCGGGCGGCGGTGGCGATGGATTCGATGATCCTGCGCAGCTTGGCCATGGGCAGGCCTTCTTCGAGGATGAGGCCGAGGCTGATGGCTTGGGGTGTGGCACCGCGCATGGCGAGATCGTTGACGGTGCCGAATACGGCCAGTCGGCCGATGTCACCGCCGGGAAAGAATATCGGCTTGACCACGAAGCTGTCGGTGGTGAAGGCGACGGGCCCGGCGATGTCCAGTGCTGCGGAGTCCGCATCGGCCTGCAGGCCGAGCCCGACGAAGGCTTCGGCAAAGACGGACTGGATGAGTTCGGCCATGAGCCGACCGCCACCGCCGTGGGCTTGGAGGATGGTGTCGCCGTGGTGGTGCTCGATGGGGCAGCTTAGGTTCATAGCGCGACTCTCCGAAAGCGATAGTAGGCAGCGCAGGCGCCTTCATCGGAGACCATCGGCGCGCCCAGCGGGGAGTCGGGTGTGCAGCGGGTGCCGAAGGCGGTACAGGCGGTGGGTTTGCAGCGGCCCTGGAGGACCTCGCCGGCGATGCACTCGGCGGGTTCGGGGACGGTGCCGCCGTTGAGGCCAAAGCGTTGTTCGGCGTCAAACTGCGCGTATTCGGCGCGCAGCACGAGGCCACTCTGCGGGATCTCGCCAATGCCGCGCCAGGTCTGTGCAGCAGGCTCGAAGACGGTCTCGAGAATGGAGCGGGCGGTGGGGTTGCCGTCGTCTCGTGCGGATCTGGCGTAGCAATTGCGCACGGTGGCTTCGCCTGCTTCGAGCTGGCGCACGCACTCGAGGATGCCATCAAGAATGTCGAGCGGTTCGAAGCCGGTGACGGCAATGGGGACGTGGTAGCGAGCGGCGATGGGTAGGTACTCGGCGGAGCCGGTGATGGTGCAGACGTGCCCGGCGGCCAGGAATGCCTGGACCCGTGCTTCGTCATGACTGAGGATGGCTTCGATCGCTGGCGGGACGAGGACCTGAGAGACGAGGGCGCTGTAGTTGGTCAGGTTCTGGCGGGCGGCTTGAAAGATGGCCATGGCGTTGGGCGGCGCGGTGGTTTCGAAGCCAATGGCAAAGAACACGATCTGGCGGTCGGGATTCTCGGCGGCGACGGTGAGCGCATCGAGCGGTGAGTAGACGATGCGCACATCAGCGCCCTGGGCGCGGACGGTGAGCAGGTCGGTCGCGGAGCCAGGGACCCGCAGCATGTCGCCGAAGGAACAGAGGATGACGTCTGGCCGCCGGGCGAGGGCGATAGCGGCGTCGATCTTGCCGAGCGGGGTGACGCAGACGGGACAGCCGGGGCCGTGTAGCAGCTCGATGCCGTCGGGCAAGAGGTCCTGAATGCCATAGCGCATGATGGCGTGGGTCTGCCCGCCGCAAATCTCCATGATGGTCCATGGCTGGGTTGCGGACTCCGCAATTTTTGCGGCGATTTTCTTGGCGGTCTCGCAATCTCGATACTCGTCCAGATACTTCACGGAAGCGGCTCCTGGAACTCCCCGAGCTCCTCAAAGGTGTCGAAGATGCGGGCGGCCTCGTCTTCGTCGATGGTGCTGATGGCGAAGCCGACGTGAACGAGCACGTGGTCGTCTACTTGCGCCTCGGGGGTAAATGCGAGATTGACGGTCTTGACGATCCCGCCGAAGCTGACGCGCCCGGCACGTAGCAGCGGGTCGGTCTCGGTGAGCTCAATAATTCTACCTGGGATGGCTAAACACATGGCAGGCCTCGGGTTCGGGAAGCGATGAGTTGGCCCACGGCGATACCGCCATCGTTCGGGGGGACAAGCTGAGGCCAATGTGGCGTAAATCGGGCGTGACGCAAGCTGGCTATTGCCTCGGTAAGTAGCGAGCGGTTTTGGAAGCAGCCGCCGGAGAGGAGCACGTCTGGTAGCGCTTGGGCCTGAGCGATTTGGACGATGAGGGCGACGAGCGCCCGATGAAACCGCGCGGCGATGGTCCCAGTGGCGGTGCCGGCATCGAGGTCGGCGCAGATCGCCCGGATGAGCGGCCGCCAGTCGGCTTGCATGCCGTCGAGCGTGATTGGGTAGGTGTCCTGACCAGGACTAATGGCGTGCTCCAAGGCCATAGCCGCATGGCCCTCGTATTCTACTTTTTTGATGAGGCCGATGAGGGCGCTGACGGCGTCGAACAGGCGGCCCATGGCACTGCATTGTGGCGAGTTTAGCCCGGTCGCTAGCTGGGTGTCGAGGATGTGAGTTGCGGACTTCGCAAATCCCAGACGGTGGCAGGGGAGGCCACAGCTTCGCAGCAGGGCATAGGCAATACGGTCAGGGGATTGAATGGCTGCCTCGCCGCCGAGCAACGGGAATGGCCGCAAGGTGCTCACGCGCTCACAAAAGCGGTCGCGAATGACAAAGCTTTCGCCGCCCCAGATGGTCCCGTCATGGCCGTAGCCGGTGCCATCCCAGATGATGGCGAGGCAGGGCTGGGTGAGGCTGTGCTCGGCTACGCCGGCCCAGGCGTGTGCCTCATGATGCTGGACGCGGACGGTGGGCCTGTCGAGGCGCTCCGCCTCGAGGGTGGTGGCGTAGTCTGGGTGAAGGTCGCAGACAACGGTGGGGTGGGCGGGAGCGATGCGATCTCGAAGCTGCTCGTGGGTCTGTCGGGTTGCCAGGGTAGTGAGGTCGCCGATGTGTTGGCTGAGGACGATGCGGTCACCGCGAGAAGCCGCGAGGGTGTTCTTGAGCTGGCCACCAAGCGCGAGCACGGGCCCGCCAGGTGGCGCGTGGAAGGGGATTGCCTGGGGATAGCCCCGGGCTCGGCGGATGAGGGTGGCCTTTTCGTCGATGACGATGACGATGGAGTCGTCGAGCGGCTCGACGATGTCGCGGTTGTGCATCAGCCAGGCGTCTGCGATCTGCGCAAGGCGCGCGATGGCTTCGTCGTTGCTGATGCAGATGGTCTCACCAGAGACGTTGCCGCTGGTGGCGATGAGCGGGCGTTGGAGTTGGTCGAGCAGCAGGTGGTGAAGGGGGGTGCAGGGAAGCATGGCGCCGATGTGGCTGGATGCGCAACGATGCCGCGGGCGTAGGAGGACGATGGGGGCGGCGGGTGAGCTGAGAATGGCGCGCTCGCTGGGGGTGACCTGGCAGTGGCGCTCGATGGCTGCTAAATCTGGATAGAGGATCGCCAGCGGTTTGGAGCTGCGACGTTTGCGCAGGCGTAGGCGCTCGACTGCCTGCGGGTTCTGGGCGTCGACCATGAGTTGGAAGCCGCCTATGCCTTTGAAGGCGAGGATCTGGCCAGCTTCGAGGGTGGCGCAGGCCGCCTCGAGTGGATTGCCGCCGTGGGGGCCCCGGTAGTGGAGGCTTGGCCCGCAAGTGGGACAGGCGTTGGTCTGGGAGTGAAACCTGCGGTCGGTGGGGCTGCGTGTTTCGCTCTGGCAAGCAAGACATTGGGCGAAGGCGGACATGGAGGAGGAGGCGCGATCCCACGGCAGTTCCAAGCAGATACTCTGGCGTGGCCCGCACTGGGTGCAGCTAATGAAGGAATAGCCGTGGCGCCGATCGGCAGGATTGCGGAGTTCGCAAAGGCAGGCGGGGCAGGTGGCGAGGTCGGGGGGGAGGTCGGTGGTGATGGCACCATCGGGGCTCTGGAGGAGCCGAAAGTCGCTGGCAGGGCGGGGGGGGGCGGGGGTGATGGTTACGCTGGTGATGTGCGCGTGCTGCGGTGGTCGCTGCTGGAGGTTATCGGCAAACGCCCGCAGGGCAGCGGGCGCGCCCTCGACGGTAATCGAGAGGCCGTCTGCGGTGTTGCGCACTTGGCCACAGAGCTGGAGCTGGGTGGCTTGGGTGTGAATCCATGGCCGAAAGCCGACGCCCTGGACCACGCCAGTGACGCGGACATCGCAGCTCTGGATTTCACTCATGCTTGGCGGAGTCCGAGGATGGGGTCATGCATCTTTTGCGATCTCCGCAATGACGGCCTGGGCGGCTTGGAGAACTGCTGGCGAGAGGTCTTGACCAAGGTCGAATGTCTGGCCTTCGATGCCGTAGAGGCGCAGGTCGGTAGGGAGTTGGCCGAGGGCGCGTAGACGCTCAATGGCCTCGGCAATGTTGAAGTCGCCGGGGATGGTGGTTCGGTGGGCGTCGATGCGGTGAATAGTGCCCGGTTCGTGCTGAAGGGGCACGGCGTGTACCAGGCAGGCTTTTGGGTGGGCCTGTAGTAGCTCAAGGAGTTCTGTGCCCTCTGCAGAGACTTCGGTGACGATGAGGCCGGGCCGCAAGTGCGCGACGGCCCTAGCTAGGTAATGGCCGACACCATCGTCGCTGCGCAGTCTGTTGCCAACGCTGATGATCATGTGCGCGCTGCACAGGCGACCGAGGCTTGTTGCCAGTAGCCTGTTTTTTGCAGGGCCAAGACCTATACCTACTGTGATCGAGATGGTCGGTCATGGCTGCGATTACTGATCTGCATCGGGGGTGGAGAGTTCCTCGAGGACTTCGAGGTAGTTCGCGCGCTCGAAGTCGCCGGGGGTGGCCGAGGCGGATCTGCTCAGCAAGCCCTGGAGGCTTCGTACTGACTCGTGCCCATAGTCGAGAATCAGCTCCTCCAAGCTCTCGCGCAGGACGCGCACCTGATCTACGCCATGACGAAGCAGAGAGCCCGCCACCATGACAGCATCTGCACCTACGAGGAGATACTTCATGACCTGCTCGGCGGTTTCGACGCCGCGTCCGCCTGCGAGAGAGCAGATGATCATGTCGCGAAGCATCCCGATCCAGAGTAGCGGCAGGCGAATCTCATCGGGAGTGCTGGGGGCGAGATTGCGGTCGACCGATAGCCGGCTGAGGTCAATGTCTGGCTGGTAGAAGCGATTAAACAGCACGAGTGAATCTGCCCCTGCTGCATCGAAGCGGATTGCGATGTTCGCAAAGGATGTAAAGAACGGACTCAGCTTGAGGGCTATTGGGATATTTACGGCGCGCTTGACAGTCTTGAGGGTATCGAGATACTGGCTCTCGATATTTACGGCGGGCTGGTCGGGGTCGGCTGCGACCCGGTAGAGGTTGAGTTCCACAGCATCGGCGCCGGCTTGTTCGATTTGTCTGGCGTAGTTTGCCCAGCTTTGGAAGGTGCAGCCATTCAGGCTGGCGATGATTGGGATGTCCACGGCCTGTTTGGCCGCGCCAATGTGGGAGAGATACTGGTCTGGACCCACGGGCCTGGCGATGGGAGGCAGATACCTTGCTGCCTCGGCGGGTGCATTACCTGCGAGATCTAGGGCGCGGGCGACTGCGGCACGATCGCGCGAGACTTGCTCCTCGAACAGGGAGTAGAGCACGACTGCTCCGGCCCCTGCGTCCTCCATTTTTTTGATGCTGTCGAGCGAGCGTGAGAGCGGGCACGCCGATACGATGATCGGGCAGCTCAATTCGAGATTCATATAACGTGTTGAAAGATCGGTCATGCCAAGTCTCCTGCCATCCAATTGCTGATTTGGTATAAGCAGATTCCGTGCCCACTGCGTTCAGGTAGAAGCCTTGTGCGAAATCGGACGGTTGCCGAAAGGGGGTCTCCGTTCTGCGGATCGCGGCAGAGTGCGGAATAAAATTGCTGGCAGTAAGGACCTGTCGCGATATGTTCCGCCAAGTTCGCAAAATAATGAGTCGCGCGATGAAAGATGAACAGGGCGAGTACCAGGCAGGGGCGTTTCACGAGATGTTTGCTCGTGGCCGTGCTTCGGGGCGCCTGCGCCTGACGCGCGAGGGCGTGGCTTTCAGCAACGACCAAGGCTCGGTTCTACTGCCGATGTCAGGGCTCAAAGTGGAATTGGGCGGGGCGAGCGATCGGCTCGTGTTTTTTAAGTCTGCAGCAGAGCCGGCTTGGTCCGTGTACACGTCTGATCGGGATATTTTGAAGGATCCAAGCCTGGAGATTTCACTGGCAGATCGGCAGGCGATTAGCAAGACGCGGAGCCTTGCCAAGCTCGCCTGGGTGGCAGCGGTGGGGTTAGTCCTGGCGGCGGGACTCGTGACGCTGCTACTCTGGTCGCAGCGGGCTTTGCTGAGCGGCTGGCTGGCGAGCAAGATTCCGGCCGAGCAGGAGGCCAAGCTTGGTGAACTTATCGCCGAGCAGTTCGCGGGCTCGAAACGAGTGCTGAGCGAGGATGAGGATCTGGCAGGCGACTGGGGGGCGATGTTGGCACCACTGCTAGAGGGCGTGGATGGGAATCGCTATGATTATGATATTGTGCTGATCGAGGACTCGGTGCCGAACGCGTTCGCGCTACCGGGCGGCAAGATTTTCGTCCATAGTGGGCTGCTGCTGCAGGCAGAACGCCCCGAGGAAGTGCTGGGGGTGGTGGCGCATGAGATCGCGCACGTGAACCTGCAGCATGGCACGCGGGCTGTACTCGAGACGGTGACGCTGGTGGTGGTTGTGCAGGCGCTAATCGGCGACTTTTCTGGGGTGATCGCGCTGGCAGCGGAGGGCGGCGTGGCGCTGTTGACAAAGGCGCACTCGCGCGATGCCGAACGTGAGGCCGATGAGGTGGGCTGGGGCTATATGATGAAGGCGGGCCTGGATCCGGCCGCCATGATTTCGTTGTTTGAGAAGCTGGGGGAACTGCAGGAAGTCCATGAAGGATTGGAAGATGCTATCGCCTGGATCTCGACGCACCCAACCACCGACGAGCGGGTCGCGACGCTGGAAGGAAAACGCGATGCGCTCACTGAGGAATACGCGCCGCTGGTATTCGATTTCGAGTCGTTTCTGACGCGCGTTCGCGGCGTGCTGTTGAACCCTGAGGATGATGAGTCCCCCACCGAGAATAGAGAGGAGTCTGATGAACACACACATTGAAGGATCGCCATCCTTTGCCTACATCCAGGTAGACCTTGAGCCTGGGGAGTCCGTGATCGCCGAGTCCAACGCGATGGCCAGCATGGCTGGTGATATCGATCTGGACACGAAGTTTAATGGTGGATTTATGCGGGGCCTGCTGCGCAAATTTTTGGGCGGAGAGTCGCTGTTTGTGAATCATTTCACCAACAACCAGGCCGAGGCCCGCCGGATCACATTGGTGCAGCCGAATCCCGGTGATATTCACGAACTAGAGCTGAACGGCGATTCGTTCTGCTTGCAACCGGGCGCATACATCTGCTCTAGCCCGGATGTGGAGCTGGGGCTGCAATGGGCGGGCCTTCGTTCTGGAATCTCGCGCGAGGGCTTTTTCCGGCTGAAGCTGTCGGGGCACGGGACTGTGTGGTACGGCGCCTACGGTGGGATGATCACACGGCAGATCGATGGCGAGTACATCGTGGATACGAGTCATCTTGTGGGCTACGAACCGCAGATCAACCTGAAGCTCCAGCTGGCGGGCGGCCTTTTCTCCAGCTTTTTCGGGGGCGAGGGCTTGGTGACACGCGTAGAAGGTAAGGGCAAGATTGTGATTCAAACCCGCAGCCTCAGTGGACTGCGCGACTATATGAACCCGAGGATCTGATCATGGAAGTTGAATTGATGCACCAACCTGGGAATTCTGCAGCCCGGATGATCATTCCTGCAGGGGAAACGGTAACGGCGGAGGCCGGGGCAATGATCTCGATGAGCAGTGATGTGCAGATCGAGACCACCACGCACAAGCGCGGCAAGGGCGGCGTGATGAAAGCATTGCGGCGGATGCTGTCTGGCGAATCGATGTTTCTGAACCACTTCACACCCGGCGCGAATGGCGGAGAAGTGATCGTGGCGGCAACGCTGGCCGGCGATATGATGGTCTACGACTTGGACGACGAGGAATTGGTCGTGCAGTCTGGATCGTTCGTTGCTTGCGAAGAGCAGCTAGACGTGGACATGAACTGGCAGGGCTTCAAGTCGCTTCTGAGCGGCGAGTCCGTGTTTTGGCTGCGTATTCGTGGCACAGGAAAAGTGGTTCTCAGTTCATTCGGGGCGATCTATCAGCTATCGGTGGACAGCGAGCAAATCGTGGACACGGGCCACATTGTGGCCTTCAATGAGACGTTGGACTTCACGATCTCGAAGGCTGGCAAGAGCTGGCTGCAATCGATCCTCGGAGGAGAGGGCTTTGTCTGCCGGTTCAACGGCCGCGGTACGGTCTGGTGCCAATCCCACAATGCCAGCTCGTTTGGCCGCAACCTCGGGCCAATGCTGAAACCACGCTAGGAGAGCGATCATGAGAGACGATACAAGTGAGTTTGAGTTCGAGGTTTCCTGTAAGCCTGACTTTGCGTATTTGAACGTACAGGTCCCGGCGGGCGTGACGCTGAAGGTGGAGTCCTCCGCCATGGCCTGCATGGATACGAACATGAAGATGAAGACCAAGATGCGTGGCGGCCTCGGGCGCATGTTCACGGGGGAGTCTTTGTTCATTAATGAGTTTACGGCCGAGGGTGCGCCTGCCGAGATTGGCATCGCGCCAGGAGCGCCGGGGGATCTGGCGCATGTCTACCTGGAAGGCGGTGACGATGAGATCTATCTGCAGAATTCCGGCTACGTGGCATCCAGTGTCGGCGTGGATCTGGCGACCAAGTGGCAAGGGCTGGTGAAGGGATTTTTCGGGGGCGAAGGGCTGTTTCTGGTGAAGGCGACCGGAACGGGGGATCTGTGGTTTTCGACCTTTGGGGCCATGATCGAAGTGGACGTGGAAGACGAGTACGTGGTGGACACGGCCTACATCGTGGCCTTTACCGCGGGCTTGGACTACAAGGTCTCCCGCGTTGGTGGCTACAAGTCCTTGTTCCTCTCTGGAGAAGGCTTTGTCGCCCGCTTCAGCGGCCAGGGCAAGCTCTGGATTCAGACGCGGCAGTTGCCTGCGTTCGGCGCTTGGGTTTTGCCATTCCGGCCGGTGAAGGACCCGGGGTAGGTGCGTTTCACGTTGCTCCTGGCCGTTACATTGGCGTCGCACCGGAAGACGGGGACGGAGACTTCGTGCCCCCGCCACCACACTCACCCCTCTAACACAGCTGTCCCTGCCCCAGAATAATTCAGCAGTGCCGCGGGGTTGCTGTGCGGCACAAGGTCTGGCGAATCAGAATCGCAGCGGAGGTAGACTGCCCCAAACGAAATGTCGCGTGCTTCCGGACAGGCCTGTGGGTTGAAGATCTCCTGGGTACCGGAGGCGGCAAAGGGAATAGGACGAATACAGGACTTCGGGCCGACGGACAGCAGGTACTCTGGGTAGGCGCCGCCCGGCACATAGTCGAGATAGATATTCTCGAAGTGCAGGCCCGTAGCGTGCTCGCAGAGCTCGAAAACCGCGGTCTTGGACTTGTCCATGTGGTGGGTCAGGTCGAGGGGGACCACATGGATGTCGTCGAAGTACAGCTCTGCTACCTGCCCGAGGTCGGCAGAGTAGTCATCTTGGATGCAGCGGATGTTCGGTTGGTCGTAGATCTTGAAGGTGTGGCAGTTGCGAATGTTCGAGAAGATGCAGCGTGCGATATCACACGCCTCGGTGGCGCCATCCGGGTATGTTTTTACGCCGGGGAGAATGCGGATGGCGCAGGAACCAGCTGTGACGTTGGCGTCTTGTACGAGGATGTCGGTGATGCTGCCGAAGGTCAGGCTGGAGGTACGCCAGTCCCAGGCATTGAGCGCGACTACGTCGTCGCCGGCGAGCGGGCCGTTGACTTCGCGAATGACGCCAAATTCCGCTGGACCTTCGACGTGCACCCCGTCCTTGGTCCCGTCCACGCAGAAATTGTCGACCAGGAAACGCCTCGCGTTGCCGATCTGCACGCCAAACGAGGAGTTGTCTTTGACGGTTACGCCGCGAATGGTCACGTCTTCGACGTTGCTGAGTACGATTGCCCCTTGCGAGCCGAGCATGAGGCCCTTTTTCCCCTTGCGGAAGCCCTGCGGTCCGGCGCCGTTGTTCTTCTGGTCTGACCAGATGCCGCCTTCGATGAGAATATTCCGGTCGGCGCCCTGGCACAGCTCGACGGGGCCCTGCTGGCCGGAGACCAGGTTGCGGTTGCGAATTAGGCAGTACTCGACGTCGCCGCTGATCATCCGGATCTCTGTGCGAGGATGCGCGACGATGCGAGCGCCGCTGCCGATGACAATGGACCGGTCCAGATAGAGCGGTTCGGCCATTTCTGGGATGTAGACGGCGTTGTTCTCGGCCAATGAGGCGTCGATAGCATCCGACCAGACGCGGCCGGAGATCTCGAAGGACTCGACCTCGAGCTCTCGTTTTGTAGGATTCCAGCGCTGCTGCCAGGTGCGGTCTTGGACCAAGTGGGCATATTCGGGTAACGGCCGGATCGGCGAGGCATCTCGAGGAATTTCCGCGACTGCTTTCTCGATCTGCGCCTGCAAGATTTCTTTGTTCATTTTTCTTCCTATCGTTCTCTCATCATCTGCCAGGGACGACGTGCAAGATTCTATCCCGGACGAAAAACTGGCATTCCAGCCAGAGATGGTGTGTCCAAGTCCTCTACGGCCACCAAGAAGGCTACAACCAAAAGAAGCCAGACTAGACGTCTCGGCCTTATCAATGTACTCTCCAGCAACCATCGTCAAGTGGACAATATCAACTTAGGGCTCCCGCCGAAATGTAACGTCACTTCGGCGCGGGCCCTTAATGAAACGGACCATAGTCGCGGCCTCTCTGGCGATCGACTGCTTGTTTGATACTTGAGCCATTAGGGACGGGGAGCTAACCTCGCATACGCGGCGGCGGCGGCCTCCCAGCAGAAGTGCTTCTGCACGTGCTTGCGGGCTGCGGGCCCGTAGCCTTTGCGGCTCTCAAGCAGCTCTCTGATTCCGGCTGCCAGCGCTGCCGCGTCTTCTGCCGGGACGAGGCAGCCGTTCTCGCCATCCACGACGATGTCTTCGCTCCCGGAGACCTGCGTCGCGACCACTGGCAGTCCGCAGGCCATTGCCTCCAGCAGGGCATTCGGCAGGCCCTCGGCGCGAGAGGGAAAGACGAAGCCGTCGGCCCCCTGATAGGCTGCTGGCAGTGCGGCGCGTTCACACCAGCCGGAAAACTCTACTCGGCCTGCCAGCCCGAGCTGTTGGGCCTGCGCCGTCAGCGCCGCTAGCTCCGGGCCATCGCCCACAATTTTCAGCGTCCAGTCGAGCTCCTTGAGCGTAGACAGCGCCTCCAACAACACATCCAGGCCCTTCTCGAACGAGAGCCGTCCGACATACAGCAACCGACCGTTGGGCGCTTCCGATCTAGCGGGCGGGCAGTACACTGCGGTGTCGACGCCGCTTGGGATGATCGAGATTTGCGTCTGGAGATCCGCTTTGCGGGCCATGTCAGCCAGGCCTGCGGAGTTCGCAACTACGGCTGTAGCGCGGCGCCAGAGGAAGCGGATAAACGGCGCTGTGAGCTGGTGCTGGCGGCGTAGTTGCTGCGGCTGCATCCCCGGGACATCGCCACCACGCAACGAGACCACGTATGGCACGCCGCGAATCAGCCGTAGCCACCACGCCGCGGGTCCGCCAGGAATACCAAAATAGGCGATTGTGAGATCGGGTCGCCAGCCGCGAGTTACCGACAACACGCCGGTTCCGGAGCTGAGCATGAAGGTCAGCATCTCGAACACTGAACAGCGCTCGACCGCGCCGCGCATCACCGGAATCCGCCGGATGTGGTAGCCGTCTACCGTCTCATTGCGCGGCTGTCCCCGAAAGCGCGAGCTGAGCACACGCACGTCGTGCCCCTGGCGGGCCAACTCGCGAGCCGTGTGCATGGTGGCGTTTCCAGCACCGCCGCCGAGCGGGGGAAACTCGTAGTTGATCAGCAGAAATCGCTTCGCCACTGCACCCTCAGATTTAGACATGATTAGCGTCGCCGGTTCTGCAACACCCACATGTTCCAGAGAAACGCGCGGTTGTCTGCGTTGTGCGCAAGATGCTCGCTCACCTGGCGCTGCACGAAATCCTGGCGCATGCCGAAGCTGTTTGCCGGATCCACGATCAGCGCGCCGTCACGCAGCCAGCGGGCGATCGGCATACCAAAGCCATGCTTTGCCCGATACAAAATGTCATGCGGAAGGACCGGCTCCAAGGCTCGCTTGAGCAAGTACTTGGTCTCGCCATTGCGGTATTTCCAGGCGTGCGGAATGCGGCGAATAAAGTTCACCAGGTCGATATCGAGAAACGGCGCGCGCACCTCTAACGAGTGCATCATGCTGGCGCGATCCACCTTCACCAGGATGTCGTCCTGGAGGTAGAGCTTGGTGTAAAACTGCAAGGTTTTGTCGACCATGTGCTCCTGTGGGCAAGCGTCCCAGTGGGCGATTGCCTCGGCGTAGAGCTCAGTGAGCGGCAGCGGCTTGTCGAACAACTCGCCAATCTCGACGGGCCCGAGCGGCCCCAGCCAAACGGCATTCCACAAATTCCTCGGGTATGACAGGCCCCGGAGTGTGCGCTTGATCTTGAAGTCCAGGCTCATGTTTGTGTGCGAGACTGGCAATGCCGCCATCACGGTGCGCAGCAGTTCGTGGCCTTTGCCGGGCATCATACGGTCATAGAGGCGGGCTGGCCGCAGTGCCTTGAACGGATCATAGCCGGCAAACAACTCGTCCGCGCCATCTCCGCCCAGTGCCACCGTTACCGCCTCCCGGGCATTGCCACAGAGCAGGTACGTTGGCACGATCGAAGAGTCGCCCATCGGCTCATCGAGCCGGCTAGCAATCTTTGGCGCCAAGCCGCTGGCATTTCCCATGTGCAAGATATCGCTGCGATGCGTACAGCCGACGTGCTCAGCTACTTGCCGCGCGTACTCCGACTCATCGAAGCTAGCCTCTTCGAAGCCAATTGAGAAGCTGTGCACCGCGGTGCTGGACGCGGCCTGTGCGTAGTGCGCAATGGCCGAGGAATCCACCCCACCGCTCAAGAACACCCCCAGCGGCACATCGGACATCATCCGCCGCTCTACTGCCTGGCCCAGCAAGTGTCGTAGCTCCTCGCACCAGGCTGGTTCAGGTTTATGCGAGATCTCGGTAAATGGGTCCAGGATGTACTCCCAGTATTGCGAAGTCCGCACTGTCCGGCTCTCCAGATCCACCGTTAGATTGTATCCACCGGGAAGTTTGCGAACTTCGCGATACAGGGTGTGCGGTGCCGGAATATAGCCGTAGGCAAAATACTTCTGCAAGCCAGCGACCGACTGGGTAAAGGTCAGGCTGCTGTGTTGCTCAAGCGCGTTAAGCTCCGAAGCGAAAGCAAAGCAGCCTGCGGACTCCGCATAGAAAAGTGGCTTCTGGCCGAACCGGTCACGACTTAAGAACAGCTGATTGGCCTTGCGGTCATAAATGGCGAAGGCCCACATCCCGTTCAGCTTCTCCGGCAGCGCCTCCCCCCACTCGCGGTAACCATGCAGCAGCACTTCCGTATCCGAATGATCTGTGATAAAGCGGTGGCCGCGGGACTGCAGATCGGCGCGGAGCTCACGGTGGTTGTAGATCTCGCCGTTGAAGGTTACACCCAGCTGTGCGTCCGACGTCCACATGGGCTGGCTGCCGTCCGCCAGGTCGACAATCGAAAGGCGCCGGTGTCCGAGGCCCACCGCGCGCTCTGGATCAAACCAATTATTGGCCCCATCCGGGCCACGATGCGTCAGTACTTGGGCCATCGCCTCAAGGTCCTGGAGCGTTCCTGCCCCGCAAAATCCTGCTATGCCGCACATGCCGTATTGCTCCGTTGCTCTGCTGAAGCCTGGGCAAAGGTCTCGCGTTCCGCTCGCCTTTCAACGCGCTGCCGGCGTCTAAGGGGCTCTTCGTGCTTGTGGACGATTTCCTGCACTCCCAGTCTTGCTCGCCGCCTGGTGCGAGCAGAGGGATTGCCCAGTTCAACAGGCCCTGCGGTGCGCGGGCGCTATTGTTCCACCATGAGAACGATGAGACACTTATTGCTGTTTCTACTGGCTGCCGGTTGGCTGCCAGCACAGGTCCCCGTACCGTTCCTGCCGGAGCGCGCGAAGGTGATCGCAGCGCTAGAAGAGCCTATGGCTAAGGGCATGGATGTCTCCGTGGCCCTCACAGCCTGGTCTGCTGCGGAGTCCGCAACCACGCCGGAGCAGAAGCGGAACCACTACCTGCGGGCACTTGCTGCGCTTGAGAACGTGGAGCCGTTGCCTCAGAGCGACTGGGGGGAGAATCCCAGCGATGTTCGCATCGAATTTCTCGAGGAACTTCGAGCGGCAGAGCCAGGTGTGAAAATGCAGGTGATCCGCTTTCAGGTGGACGGCCTGACCCAGTACGGGCTGGTCACTAGGCCGATCGCCGCGGGCGATACGCCTTTGCCACTGCTGATCTATGTGCACGGTGCAGCCTATGGCGTGCCCGTGAGCACCATCGCCTGGCAGGCTGACGTGGCCCGCATGGGCTACGTGGTCGCAGCGCCGGCTTTTCGCGGTGAACCCGCCTTTCTGCCGCCGATCACTGGCCTTGACTACACCAGCGAGGGTGAGGTCGAGAACTACGCCGGCGAACCGCGCGACGTTCTCGGCCTGGCGGACGGCATGCGCGATCTACCGTACGTAAGGCACGGGAAGTTCGGGATCTTCGGGCATAGCTTTGGGGCAGGAGCCGGGTTGCTGGCTGCCGCCAGATCCGACGACGTTGCCTGTGTGATCAGCTACGATGCCTGGCTGGTCAATCCGTTTACCTTCTACTGGCTACGGCTGAGCGGCGGCTCGATTTACTACTGGGGATCTTGGGAGGCGTACTGCGAGGCCCCCGTGCCGGAGCAGCTGTCAGGGCTCATGGCCCGCAGTATCGCCCATCATGTCGACCGCCTGAAGTGCCCCGTGCAGATCTTCATCGGGCAACTCGACGGCGCGGGCTATCACACCTGCCACGACTATCTCGCCGCGCAGTTGAAGGCGCACAGCGTACCACACGAGTACCACGTGATCCCTAATGGCTCCCATAACTTCGCCCTCTACCGGGACGAGGCACCAGCGAAATCTGCTTGGAAGCTGCAACTGCCGTTTATGCTGCAGTACTTTCCACCCGGGAAACTTTCTGGAGGCCCCAAGTGAGTCAGACCATTCAGGAGCAGCAAGATACCACCTGGCATCGACGCCGTACTAGTGTCGCTATGGCAATTTTTGGCACCGTGGAAGTTCGATGAACACAGACAAGCAAATTGCGCAGGTCATTTCGTGCCGTGCGCTACGAATTGCCTAGATGCGAGTCGTCACCGTATTGAATCCGCTCTCCTGTAGCGGCGCCGCGCAGAAGATGTGGGACCGGCTGGCCGCCCATCTGGATAGCCTGGGTATCGTCTGCCAGACAGTCTCCCTCCTCGATGAGCAGCTCTGCCCAAAATTGTGTGAGGCGCTGTCAAAGTCGAGCGATGCGATCATTGGCGTGGGCGGTGACGGCACGCACATGTCTGTGATCAATGTCCTGCTGAAACTTCCTGCCGAGATCTCGCTGCCGCCGTATCTGCCAGCCCCCTGCGGGACCGGGAACGATCTGGCGAAATCCCTCGGGATTCAACCGCAGGACTTGAAGCGCACCGCGGAATTACTCACCGAAGGAACCCCGATCATCATCGATCTCGGCTTGGTGCGCGGCCGCTGGTTTGCCGACGCCGTCTCGCTGGGCATCGAAGCCTCCATCCTCGCGCGGCGCGACGTCCTAGTAAAAGAGCGCCCGAATGGTCACGGCTACTGGCCCTATTTCCTGGCGACGCTCGATACGCTGGGGCAGCGCGTAAGCTGGCATATCGACCTGACCCTAGACGGCAGCCCCTGGTACAGCGGCCCGGTGAAAGGCGTGGTCATCAACAACGCGCCCATTCACGCGAGCGAGTTCGTCGTCACACCCGGTGCCAGCATGTCGGATGGTTGGCTCGATATCGCGGTATTTCCAGTAATGCAAAACCTTGTGGAAGGGTACATGAGGCGCTGCCGCCGTGTGCCACGCATGTTGCGTTCCAGGCGTCCCAAACAAGTGGCAAGGGCTAAGAGAATCGAACTGAATGCGATGCAGTCTGTCCCATGGCAGATGGACGGAGAAACCCAAGACCCGGAATGTCACTTGAATATCGGAATCGATCCGAGTAGAATTTCCGTCTTGTCCGATAGCCGCAGGATGCCGAAGGAGAAAGTGTGAATCTAATATTTTTGAGTTCCGCAGATAATGGGCAGGTCGTAGAACTGAAGGAAGAGGGAACGCGCCTTGGGAGAATCCAAGACGAGGCGGACATCTTCCTAGACGATGTCGAGGTGTCTGGACACCATGCGGTCGTGGAGAAAGTTGGCCGCCTTTGGCGCGTCTATGACCTAAATAGCACCAACGGCACTTTTGTAAACAACAGGCGAATCGCTGGCAGCGCCAAACTAAAAATTGGCGATACCCTCCGATTAGGAGACACGATCTTAGTTTTTACGGACGAGACTGAGCCCCAAGCCGCTCCGCCTCGCGAAGGGAATGATACCCTGGCCGAGGCCTCCCCGCGAGAAGTAGCCGCGTTCGGTGAGGCCGGGAGCGATACCCGCGAGACCTACCAGACTCAGGCAGAGCGCCTGCTGCCCGCTGAGGTGGGCGATGCGATCACCGAAATCTCCCAGGCCCGCGAGCAAATCGAGGCGGAGGTTGCCAAGCAGGTCGTAGGGCAGCAGCAATTTATCCATCAGGTCATGTTGACGATCCTGGCCGGTGGCCACGCCATCGTCAGTGGAGGCCCCGGCTTAGGAAAAACCCTAGTCGTGGCGACGCTTGCCCGCACCATGGGATTGGTCTGGCGGCGAACCCGGCTAACGCAGGACACCCAGCCCGACAATCTGGAGAAAGTGCAGGCCGCAAATCTGTTACTCGCCGTAGGGATCGACGAAGCACCGAAACGCACGCAGGCAGTGCTGCTAGAGTGGCTGCGAGATCCATCGCTGAATCCCGATGGGCACCGAGTCGGACGACGGCCCTTTCACCTGCTTGCCGCGCTAGATCCACGAGCGTGGGGCCCTAATTCGCTGCGGCACGGGGACATGGACGCCTTTCTGAGCATGATTCACTTGGATCCTCCATCCATAACAGACGAGCAGAACATTATTGCGCTCGCAGCACACGCCCGAGTGCCCGCCATCGACCGCATCTGTGACCGCGCTGCCGTCCTCGAGATGCAACAGTTGCTGGCAAACCTTCCCGTCGACAGTGCCGTCGCATCCTACGCCGTCATGCTCGCCCGTGCCACCCGGCCCGAGTGTGAGGAATCGCCTGCCATTGTCCGCGAGTCCACCGCCTTTGGCTGCAGCGTCCGCGGCGGCCAAGCACTGCTCGAATGCGCCAAGGCCAATGCCGTCCTTGCGGGTCGCGAGAAGGTCACCAAGGATGACGTGCGCGCAGTCGCGTATCCCACACTTCGGCATCGCCTTGGTATGACCCAGAAAGCTGTAGACGAAGGCCTGCTCTGTGACGATATGATTACCGCGATTTTGGAGCAGTATGCCTGAGCTACCCGAGGTCGAGACCGTCGGCCGTGCCCTACGTCCACAACTTCTCGGCCGCAGCATTCGCACCATCTCCGCCCACATCGAAAGCCTGCGTCATCCTCTGACTTTACAGCAGGATGCCAGCCTTTGTGGTGCCCCTGTGGCTGCCGTCACCAGACGCGCGAAGTATCTCACCGTTGCCTTGGCCAACGGCCGCGGGATTTTGTTACATCTCGGCATGACCGGACACTTCCGGATCGAACCTGCGGACTCCGCACATCGCAAGCACGATCGGCTCGAGTTTTTCCTCGACAACGATCAAGTCTGGCGCTTCAATGACATCCGCCGCTTTGGCATTGCCAAGGCCGTAAACGTAGATGCCGCAGGCAACCCGCTCGAAGGACTGCCAGCGCTCGGTCCGGAGCCCTGGGATCCAGCCTGGGGCGGCGCCGCGCTTCACACCTGGCTGAGCCGGCGAATCGCCGCGATCAAGCCGCTCATTATGGACCCGCGCTGCGTTGTCGGCGTGGGCAACATCTACGCCAGCGAAGCCCTGCATCGCGCCCGCATCTCACCCACCCGGCCCGGGAAATCCCTCTCCCGAAAGGCCTGTGACCGCCTGGTTTGCGAAGTTCGCAAAACCTTGGAAGAGGCGATCGAAGCTGGCGGGACCACCATCTCAGATTTTCGCGGGGTCGATGGCAGCGAAGGCAGTTTCGAGCAAGAGTTGCTCGTCTATGGCCGTGCCGATGCCCCCTGTCTCTCTTGCGAGAAGGGCACCATTCTGCGATCCGTTCAGGGCGGGCGCGCCACCTATTCCTGCGCCAAGTGCCAGCGATGAGCGAAGACTTCATGCGCGAACTCCGCACGATCGCCCAAGAAACGCGGGCGCTGATTTTGGATGCGTTGCCTGCACCACAGGAGCCTGAGATCTTGTTTCAGTTGGTGCGCGCCTATCCAGAGCGTGGTGGGAAATGCTTGCGCCCAGCGCTGTGTCGCTGGTGCTGCGGCATGCTCGGCGGGGCCCCACAGGAGGTCCGCCGCGTTGCCGCCGCCGCTGAACTCTTTCACACTTGGACGCTGGTGCACGATGACATCATCGACGAAGACGACGAGCGCCGTGGCCAGCCCTCCGCCCACGCCTTGGCTCGCGACAGCATCAGCCACCCGCGGGCGGTGAAATTTGGCGCAGACATGGCTCTGTTGGCCGGAGACATCCAACACGCGATCAGCGCCGACCTCGTCCTCGCTGCGACCGAAGACGGGCTCCCCGCCGACGTCGCGATCGCTATTGCCCGCCAAATGCACCACGTGCTCGCGCCGGGCCTGATTCGTGGCGAAGCTGCCGATACCGAGTTCGAGTACCGGGCGATTGACTCCGTGAGCCACAGTGAAATCGAAGCGATGATGCGCGACAAGACCGGGCTACTCCTCGCCTTCGCCGCGCGAGCTGGTGCCATGGCAGCGTTGCGAACTCCGCACCCCGATGATCCGCAAGTTGCTGCGCTGGCCGATATGGCCACTTCTGCCGGCCTGGCCTTCCAGCTCCAAGATGATATTCTTGGGATGTTTGGCGATCCCAAGGCCGTTGGCAAGCCGATCGGCTCCGACCTGCGTCAGGGGAAGCGTACGCTGCTTACGGCCTATGCCTTCGAGCTGCTCGATCCAGCTGGCTCAGCCCGCCTGCGGGAGCTTTCTGTTGCGGAGTCCGCAACAGACGCCCTGGCCGAGGCGCAGAACCTACTGATCGGCTGCGGCGCATTGCAGCGTGTGCAAGACGCTGCCGCCGCGCATGTGCAGCGGGCCATGGACATTCTGGCGGCCCAACCCGTCGGGCCCTTCCGGGATCTGCTGGAACAATGGCTTCACTTTCTCACCGCCAGAATCACCTGATGGCGGGCGTGGTACGTGCGAATGTACCAAGGGCCTCCGTGCCCGTCGAGCGTTTTTCCTGCCTCGCCACTGCCTCCGCGGTGTGTAATGGGGCGAACTCGTTATCGGACATCTCGGACAGATCGGGCGACTGTCCCGGCGCCAGCCTACCAGGACAAAGGCAAGCTCATCGTGCTCTCGTTAGTGGTAGCCCGATCAGCCCGATCAGTCCGATAAATCGTTCCGTTGCGCCTCAAAGTGCACGCCATCGCGTTGTACTCTCAAGAGCTCTAAGCTTGCTTGCGGATTATCCAAGCGCGGACGCTGGTCAGCGTCGCAAACACGTCCGTGTTGAAATCGCTTGGCTCAAAACGCACGCCAAACTGCTCTTCGATGCCCACGATCATCTCCTGCAACAGAAATGAATCTACGCCGTAGTCTTCAAGCGGCGCAGTTACGTCCAATTCTTCTGGCGTGTAGTCGAGAAAAAGTCGATCGATTAGAATATTCTTCAGGGCATCGTCAATCTGCTGGCTCATAGTAGAATCCGTAATAGGTCGGTTGCTTGCGCGGCGATAGTGGGGATACTGTGTGCCCATAACGGAAAGAGAGCCAGCAGATGATTATTGGAATTGGGACAGATCTGGTGCAGATCTCACGTCTAGCAGGCGTGATGGAGCGGCACCCGGAACCGTTCTTACGGCGAACATACACGGCTGTCGAGCAGGCGGCGGCGCGAGAGCGTAAGAATAGTCTGTCGTTTTTGGCGGGGCGCTGGGCCGCGAAGGAAGCCGTTTCAAAAGCCTTACGAACCGGGATCGGGGCCCACTGCAGCTTTACCGATGTCGAGATTACCCGCAACTCCGATGGGGCACCGCGCATTTCCCTCTCCGGCGACGCGTTGCGAACTTCGCAAGCCCTGGGCATCGACAGCTGGCACGTGTCTATCACCCATGAGCAAGACTACGCCTGCGCGTTCGTGATTGCGGAGCGGACCGGATGAAGGTCGTCAGCGGGACCACGATGCGCCAGGTAGACGCGGCGACCATTGCAGCTGGCCTCTCGGATCAGGTGCTGATGGAGCGGGCGGGCCAAGGAGCTACGGCTGCCATCGTCGCGTTTCTGGCAAACTTCGCAGCGTCGCATCGACGTCGCATCGTCGTGTACGCGGGCAAGGGCAATAATGGTGGAGATGGCTACGTCATCGCCCGCTGTCTGAGCGAGCAAGGGTACGATGTAGCCCTGGTCGCGAGTCATGAATCTAGCACGCTCACCGGCGCAGCGGCTCACCACGCGCGCTTGCTTCCCACCACCGTACCAATCTTGACTGCGTATTCCTTGTCCCCTGATTGCGTGGTGATCGATTGCCTGCTCGGGACAGGAATTGCCGGCCCAGCTCGAGTTCCGGTCAGCCATCTGATCCGTGAGATCAATGAGGCTGGCTGTCTCGTGATTGCGATCGACATAGCCTCTGGCGTCAATGCCGACGATGGTTCCGCAGCAGGGGAGGCCATTCGGGCCGACCTGACTGTGACGATTGGCTGCCTCAAGACCGGCTTGCTCACCGGGGAGGGAGCAAAACTACGAGGCGTGCTCCGACTTGTGGATATCGGAATCGATCCACAAGCGCTGGGAGTTGCGGAGTCCGCAGGCGAGGCATTTACCGCGGCAGAGGCGCAGGCATTGCTCGGGCGGCTGCCACATGGCTGCCACAAGGTCACCACGGGATGTGTCACCGTCTTCGGAGGCTCGGCGCTTTACCCAAGCGCACCGTTCCTTAGCGGGGAGGCTGCACTGCGGTGCGGCGCCGGCCTCGTGACGGTCGCTGTGCCCACAGCGATTCCGGTTCTGCCCGTGCCGCGTGCCCTGATCGTGCAGCAACGCAGCGGCCCGCAGACACACAGGGCCTTGGCCGAGGCCGAGCGCGCGGCTCTCACCAGCCAGGATGTCATCGCCGTTGGGCCCGGTCTGACACGTGAGCCCGAGGCCGTGGGGATGGTGCAACAGCTCTTGAGCACGGAGATAAAGCTGGTGGTAGATGCCGATGCCTTGGTTGCGATCTCCGCAGATCTGCTCCCGAAGCAGGCACCCTGGGTGCTGACTCCGCACGCAGGAGAGTGTGCTAGGCTGATCGAGCGCCTGGGCGGCAGTTGGCCGGAGGACCGCCGAGAGCTGGCCCGGGAACTATCCGCACAAACCGGGGCAGTCGTGGTCCTGAAGGGGCCGAACACGATTGTGGCAGCGCCCGATGGCTCGGTCACTTGGAACACAACTGGGACTCAGGCTCTGGCCACAGGCGGGACAGGTGACATCCTGACCGGCATGATCGCGGGCTTTTGGGCCGGTGGGCTTGCAGCTGCCGATGCCGCCAGGCTTGCTACTTTTGTCCACGGCAGCGTTGCGGAGTCCGCAATCTGCCAGCGGGCCTTCATCGCCGACGACTTGCTGGCTGGCTTGGCGCCCGCGCTCGCGGCCATCTCTCCGTTCGCCTGATGGGAATGTTCGTCTCCATGGCGGTCGAAGATCCGCACCGTTACATGATGTGGGTGCTCTGCGTCATCTTCTCGATTTGCTTGCACGAGTTTGCCCATGCCATCGTGGCTAAATGGCAGGGGGATACGACGGCCGAGGATATGGGCCATCTTACCCTGAACCCGATGATTCAAATGGGGCCGATGGCGTTGATCATTCTCTGCCTAGCTGGGATTGCCTGGGGGGCAGTGCCCGTGGATCCTCGACAGATGCGCCATCGCTACAGCCATGCACTGGTGGCCTTTGCCGGTCCGGCGATGAATCTGTTGCTGTGGGTGCTGGGGGTGCTTGGCTTCGTACTGGCGATGAAGATGGCACCGGAGAACCAGACCTTGCACATGGCATTTTTTCAGCTAGCTAGTCTGAATTTGCTGCTGGCGCTATTCAATCTGATTCCCGCGAGTCCGTTGGATGGCTGGACTGTAGCCGCCTTCTTTTTCCCTAAGCTTGAGCAGGCATCGGATGAAGTGAAGGGAGGGATTACAATCGGACTTTTCGCACTGGCGTTTATCTCTCCCATGATTGGTTTCTTGTACAACCTGTCAGGAGACGTATCCTGGGCCGTGGGAAGCTTTCTGCTTACGCAGTTGAGTTGACTGTAACTAGAAATCTTTTTCTTGAGGTTATGCGACTGAATCATCCAAACACTCTGTTGATTATCACGGATCAGCAGTTCGCGGATGCGATGAGCTGCGACATTGGCGATCGCTACTTACATACGCCTCATATGGATTCATTGGCCCGCAGCGGCATGCGCTTCACGCGCGCCTCCTCGCCGAATCCGCTCTGTGTGCCCCTGCGCAGCTCCGTGATCGCCGGGCTTTATCCGCAGTGGACAGGCGTTCAGTCCAGCGGCGGCCTGTGCCTTCCTGCGTGCGGAACACGAGAATCCCTATTTCGCCGTTGCCTCGTTCCTGAGCCCACACGAGATCTGCGAGTGTTCCCGCCGCCAGGAGCTTCCGTGCAGCCAGATCGGGGAGCCTCCGGCCATGCCGGATCGGCCGCCTCTCCCGCACAACGCTGCACCGCCGGAGAACTAAACCGACATCATGGCTCAGATGCGCACGGCCTACCAGACCCACCGTTTGTTCCCTGTCGGAGACTGCACCGAGAACGATTGGCGTCGACAGCTCTGGGGCTATTACCGTCTTATTGAGCGTGCGGATCGCTTCGTCGGGGAGCTGCTCGCTGCCCTCTAGGCGTCCGGTCAGCAAGACGATCACATAGTGGTCGTCTTCATCTGCCACCAAGGAGTCATCGCACATGGCAAATCAGGCCCGCTGGCAAACCTGGGCGTGGACCTCATGCCGAGCTTATGCGAGTTTGCCGGGATTCCGGCTCCCGTAGCTTTGCCGGGCTTGAGCATTTAGGCAGCCGCTCATGGCGAAGAATCCGCTGGAAACCGCGAGTACGTCGTTTCCCAGAATCAAATGGTTCAGTGCGAGCCCGTAGACGGCAAACGGTTCATGCCCCACAGGCGCATGGTCCGTAGCGACTGCGACAAATACAGCCTCTACAGCGAAGGCATCCGGCCCGAGTCATTGGTCGATATGGAACAGGACCCCGGTGAGATGTACAACCAAGCAGGCAATTCAAAGCTAGCGCCCGTGCTCACCTAGCACAGAGAATACCTCAGCGAGTTCGCGCAACAGCATGGCGACGATCAGGCGCTAAGCATGCTGAACTACCAAGCTGGCGTTTTTCCGCGCACGCGGAAAAACGCGCCCCCAGCGCTTGGCGCGCTTGCCGATAGAGCCTTTGACATGGTTGCCGCTCGGTTCTCACTTAAGCTGCAAACAGCTTGCTGGCTCGTTGCGCTCGGCCAAGAAACGCTAGGCAAAATGGGTGCTTACCAGAGCCGTTCCAGGCTTTCCAGCGAGCGACTGACGGAGGGCCCGTTGTGTTGCTTGGGACGTGCTGAGGGGAACTCTTTGACTTCGAGCAAGTTCGTGAAATTACTGCCCGCTGCGAACGTGGTTGAATGATCCGTCAGCGAACTGAGGCCTGCCTGCTCGCAGGCGTGCGTTCTTCCAGTACTGTATGGGACGGACAGCAGCAATCGTACCCCGGTCTCCGTAGAATAAGGCGCAGAATCGGGCGAGGGCGATTGCGCTGCTCCCTCGATGGTTTCTTCGAATACAGGTAATATTTGTGCACATTCCGACCATAAATATCAGCATACGCTGGAAGTTGATCGGCGCGTTTTTTATCTCCGCGTTATGCCCATCTGTGCTGCTTCTGTGTGGAGTGCCGATCGCTCAGACGATCTTTGGCTCTCTACTCTGTGCGGCGGCTCTGGCGTGGTACTCCAGCGTGCGGATCCTGCGCACATTTAGTCGTGTGCAAGAGCGCCTTCCGTACCTCCGGCCGGAGGAAGCGCAGTTTCATCGGGACGAGTTGCTGGCGTTCGAGCAGCGGTTCTCCCATCTGGTAACCGCGGTAGAGCAGCTTGAGGGTAAGAATATCACGGATCAGATCGAGCCGGAGACGATCGTCCGTCGCACTGAGTGGCGGAGTGAGCTTGCGACCGGTAGCCCGGTGTGCGGGGAGGCGGTCCCCTTCCCGCGTGGCGACGGCAGCCATGAGTTGGCCCAAGTTACCGGCGAGGAGGCCGCACACCAGTTCGCGAGTTCGATCGCTTCCGTCAAACGTGAGCTCGATACAATCATGGCGCAAGCTGGTAATCATCCCGCTGTGGGTATTGGCATCCTCGAGTTTCAGCAGCTTCTGCTTCAGGATGAGTCGTTGATCGCTGAGGTGGAATCACACATCAAGCTTGGAGCGGCACTGGGAGAGGCGGTGGATCTCGCCTTTACGGCATTGCGGAATCGCTTTGAGGAGATGCCTAATGCCTACTTTCGGGCGCGGAGCGTGGATTGCGAAGACTTGCGGCATCGGATGCAGTCGACCTTGCGCGGTCAGTTAGATGAAGCGTTGGTGGCGGAGCGGGTGGCTGGCAAAATCGTAATCTGCGAGCAACTGATGCCGTCCGAAGTCCTGTTGCTTGTAAAGTGCGGGGCAGTTGGCGTGGTCGCGGAGATCGGCACGCGCTGTTCGCACACGGAAATTCTGTTGAGCGCTCTGGATTTTCCGTCGCTGAGCCGTTTTCGTGAATTGGACGTGCGCCAGATCGATGGCGTCCAGGTGCTGCTAGATTGCCAGAATGCGCGGCTGGTGGGGCTACCGGATGCGGCCGAGGCGGTAGCGGCAAAAAACCGCGAGGAAACGGTGAATATCCCGGTGATTCGCGAGCCGGTGACGCTGAAGAGTGGGACGGATGTGGTGGTGGCAGTCACGATCAATAACATCCACACCGAAGTGGATCAGGCCGTGAAAATGGGTGCCGATGCGGTCGGGCTGTTTCGGTCTGAGGTGGAGTTTATCGCTCGCAAGGACTGGCCCACAGAGCAGGAGCTTACGGAGCAATATAGCCATCTAGTGCAGTCTTTTGCTGAGCGGCCGGTGGTGATGCGCATGTTAGATTTGGGCGGCGACAAGCTCCCCGGTGGACTGGTCGCGGTGCGACACGAGGACAACCCGTGCATGGGCGAACGTTCGATGCGTCTGCTGCTGGCAAATCCAGACTTATTTCGGCGGCAGACGCGGGCGATGCTGCGCGCCGCGAATGAGCATACGTCGATTATCTTTCCGATGGTCAGTGGGTGGTACGAGCTAGAGAAGATCCGAGCACTGGTCGAGAGCTATACGGGCGAGTTGAAGGCCGAGGGGGCTACGCTGGCACCCGTTCGGTTCGGTTTGATGATTGAGGTGCCCAGCGTCGTCGAGCGGTTTGCTGATTACGTGGAGCACTTCGACACTTTCAATCTTGGGACGAACGACCTCACCCAGTACGCGCTGGCAGTCGACCGCAATAACGATGCGGTCGCAGACTACTATGCCTGTCATCACCCGTCGCTGCTCAGCATGATCCAGCGTGTCTGCCTGATCGCGGCAGAACATGGCAAGGAAGTGAACGCCTGCGGTGAAATGGCGCGCGATCCCCGCACGCTTCCCGTGCTGGTAGGGCTGGGGATTCGTCGCTTCAGCGTGCCACTCCGGGACATCGGCCGCGTAAAGCTGGCGCTAAGCGAGCTCGACCTGCCCGTCTGTGAGGCCTTGGCTGAGCGGGCTCTGGCCTGTCGCTCTACTCCCGAAGTCGAAGGCGTGCTGGGCTGGTAGGCAGTTGGCCGGTTAGCGTAGCTCGCGCCAGGCTTGGCCGTCATACTTTTGGGCGGCCAGCTTCGCAGCCGCTTCGTGTAATCCAGCGGGCGTTGCGAACTCCGCAAACCGCGCGTCGAACGCGAGGACAAAGGCGTCCATCAGTGCCTGTATCAGGCGCTCCCGCGAGTCGCTGCCGAGCACTAGCTGGATGCTGCCTTGCTGGAGAATTCCCTGCTTTGTGCGGCGTTGTGCGGCACCTGCTACCTTGCTGCCGTCCTCGCGCAGGACATCTGCCTGGGCCGGGCTGCGAAAGCATGACATCGCCGTCCGAGGCACACCTTCCTCCGGTTGATCTTCGGCGGCCAGGCTGGTGGTGAGCCCCAGCATCTGCAGTGCACGCGCGATTGCCTCGTGAATCAGGCGATAGCTCTCGAAGCGATTCACCGCGGCTAAGGGGTGAGCGGTGGGGAGAATTAGCCCGTAGGTAAGATCTTGGCCGTGGTATACATGCCCGCCACCGGTTGGGCGGCGCATGGTGGGCAGGTGCGTCGGTGCCAGCGCAATTGACTGGTAGTAACCGATCGTGACGGCTGGTGCGTCCCAGTCATAGAAGCGCAGCACGGGAGTGGTGGGGTGGGTCTGCAAGAGCGCTTCGTCGTAGGCCATGTTCAGCGCGGGCCCGTGCTTGCCATGATCCCAGACTTGCCAGGCGGCTGCAGAGTCAGCCACTGTGGTCCCGCGCAGGCAGGTTTACGCACTGCGAGACACGGCGTTTGAGCAACTCGATGAGCTTCGGGTCCATGCGATCGTAGTCATCCGCGATCCCAAGTACGGTCAGGCGGCGGTCGCGCAGGAGCGCTTGGAAGCGATTTGTCACCACCCGGCGGTGCCCGGGCCCCCTGACGAGGATCTCATTGGCCCAATCGATTAGACCGCCGCTAAGGGGCGTTTCCGAGTCTGCGTGAGTGCCAGCACCAATGGCGTCGACTCCCGGGTAGTCTGAGAACACCTGCTCGGCCGTCGGGCTGCGTAGCAGGTTGCGTGGGCATACAAACAAGTGCTTCATCTGGTCCTTTTGGCGATGGTAGCGTTGGTGCCCGGGGCGGGATTCGAACCCGCACTCCTTTCGAAAGTTGATTTTAAGTCAACTGCGTCTGCCATTCCGCCACCCGGGCATCGGTTCGCACTGGTCTGATCGCGACAGTGCGCCAACTGTAACACCATAGCCTTGCCCGGCCTTTTGAGTAACGTGAGAGTATGAAAAGTTCTTTCCGCGCCTCGGTTGCCGGAGCTGGGCGGGGAAATACATCCGGACTCGGGAACCTTTGACGCAAGCAAACGGGAAGGTAAGGAGATGGCAAAGGCATTTCAAGTCAGCAAGTTTACCGACGGGATTGAGGAGCGGAATAAGTGGCGAGGCCAGTCGCTCGGTCGTGAGTTCGACCTCGCAGGCGCAGAGTTAGCCGGGGCCGAACTGAACGAGGCCAATCTGCACTGAGTTAATCTGAGCGGAGCGCACCTCCAGAGCGTTTCGCTGAAGTTCGCAAATCTGCGCGAGGCCAATCTGACGGGTGCGGATCTCAGCTAGGCTGACTTGTCGGGCGCAAACCTTACGGGGGCAAAGCTACATCAGACAAAGATGCCGCAAGTTCATTTGAAGTGCTGCGTCGTCAAGGACGCCGATCTGACCTGGGCAGTCCTGACAAAAGCCTTCCTCTTTCAGGCCGACCTTAATGACGTGGTCTATCGGAAGCGGGCCCGTTGAACCCGGTTTGTGCGGCTGGGCCTCCTGTTGAGATTGCCGACAGGGCTTGCGAGACGCTGGCTGGTGTAGGCTCGCACAGCACTCTCTGGTGTGAGCTCAGCAGGGCCGCAAGGGCTTGCGATTTTTCTTGGCCGGGCTAGGGTTGAGGGTCCTGCGCTACGCAGGGCGCTAGTTCGATTGGCCATCGTTTCGATAGAGGCCGTAGCCGTAATTACTCTTAGTTTTTGTTAGTCGTCGTCGGGACGCGCCGGGCATTAGTTCGCCGTCCGTTGCTCCCGGGCCCCGTCATTTGAGAAACTTCCCGGTTGCGCCTGCACTCTTCGCGAATGTGCTGAATTGGGCTAGGTAGTACTAGTTTCTAATTAGCCTACGGAGTAGGACTATGCTTGATGGCCGTGCCCTCATTGACGCCGGAGCGACAATTGTCCTCTGCGTAGACGAGTATCCGTTTCCTGCGAAGAATAACCATTTTTGCGTCATGTACCCGTTGATGACTCTCGACGGGAAGCGGCTTGACCCGACTCCTCAGTCATTCCCAAACCGTTCCCGGACTTGGTGGATGGTGCGCGATGATCACGTAGAAAATATCGAGCCGGGGAGCATCTGGGTCGCACAGCTTCAGGAAGCAAAAGGCTGGGCTCCGACCGATCCCAAGTCTGATCAGTACGAAGTGCGCTGGGATACCGTACGTCCGGACCATAATGTCATCGAGATTATGGACTTCGAAAGTGCCGAGCCAGATCTGAGTTTCGTCTATGAGGAACGCGCGCTGAATTGGTCCCGTTCTCCGGCGAACCGGGTGTTTCTGCGGGGCCAGGATTCTGTCGTTGGCCCTTTTCGTAGCGAGTGGGACTCACAGGCTAGGCAGGTGCGGCTATCGATTCGCTCCGGTGCTTCTCAGGCGCTGCGTATTCCGCGTCCGCTGTTCGATGAGTTGGCACCCTCGCACACCTTCATGCACACCGTAAATACCTACGATAAGAGCCGCCGGAACGAGAACCACGAGATTACTCTGGTGGCGCGGAGTGAGCTCGACATGGGCCTGCTGCGCCAACACGCGACTGAGGTCGATTGCCGGACTGACCAGGATATCGTGCGCACTGCAGTGCGGCAGGCCAGTTTCTCTCGGAGCGAACGCTCGGAGATGAAATCGCTGTTGAACAAGCTGGAAAAGGCAAATCTGCAGGACGACATCAGCGAGCGCCTGCGCCGCATCAACATGAACGTGATTTCGGCTAGCGACCGCGCGGAGCAGATCTCTGCCCAGCTCGGCGAGGCCCCCGAGTTCAAAGAGCTGATTCAGGCACACATTGATGCCACCACCGCAGACCGAGTGCGCGACGAAGTGGCCCGGCGCGAGACGACCATCCAGGAGGAACTCGCCTCGCTGGATGCCACCCGCGGCAAGGTGAAGCGCGATATCGAGAGCCTGCGCAAGCAATACGAAACGAAGCTCCAGCAGCAGGAGCGCGACATCAAGCAGGCGCAAGAGAAGCAGAAGCACTCGCTTGATGAGCGTCAGAAGACGCTCGAACTGCGCGAGCAGGAAGTCGTGCAGAAGGAATCAGAGTTCATCGATCGCCTCGAACGCATGACCAATGAGTATCGTAACCAGGCATCTCGAATCGGTGACGAAGTCTTGCTCCAGTTTCCCATCATCGAGCGCCTGTTGCAGGGCCGCAGCGCGTCGTCAGCGCCCGCTGATGACGACGCCCTAGTCCCGGATTGGGCTGTGAAGCCACAGACGCGGAAGAGATCTCGCAGCAAGATCAGCGAGCGAGATTTTATCGACCAGCTTGCGGAAGTCAGCCGAGAACGCGGTTTTATCTTCGATCGCGAAGATCTGGTCAACTACCATGTTTCGCTGAAGAGCTCAGCGATGACCGTGTTGACCGGCGGCCCGGGAACTGGCAAGAGCAGCCTGCCGCGGCTCTACGCCGAAGCCATGAGTAGCCGTGAGCAGTTCCTGCAGGTGCCTGTTCGGCCAGATTGGCTGGATGACCGCGACCTGCTCGGCGCGTACAACCCGCTCTCACGGCGCTTTGAGCCCAGCTCTTCCGGGGTTGTGGACCGCCTGGTGACTGCGGGAATGGACTACGAAAACGGCCGCGACGGCCTGTACATGTTGGCATTTGATGAGATGAATCTGGCCCGTGTCGAGCACTATTTCTCGCAGTTCCTGAGCATTCTCGACAATCCCCCCAGCCAGCGATCTGTGACGCTGTTTCCCGCGGGCATCACCTCCAGCAGCGATCCCTACTCCGCGCACCGTGAGCTGATAGTTTCGCCGAATGTACGGTTTGTTGGCACCGTGAACTTGGACGAGACGACTCATTTCTTCACGCCGAAAGTCCTTGATCGCGTGCAGATTGTGCGCCTGCGCTCCCCGGACGTTTCGCAGGTTCAGGACGGTACAGACGCGGTAGATATCGCCGGTCTCGAGCCTGTTTCGTACGGAACTTGGGAGTCGTGGATTAAGCCAGTTCCTGCGAACTCCGCCGCGCGCGGCCTGCTTGTGCGTCTAGATGGTGTGTTGCGTAAAGAAGGCATCCCGCTAAACGGGCGTAAATTCCAGCAGATTCTCCGCTACATCGCCTGCGCGGATGGCTTTCTCTCTGAGTACACGGCGCTGGATATGCAGGTGCGCCAACGCGTCCTGCCGGGATTGGAGCGGAATTCCAGTACCTTTGACGCAACGGTCCAGGAACTGGAGGCAATCCTCCCATCGGACAAGTTGCCGCGCAGCCACGCCTTGCTTCGGCGCATCGCCGATTCGCACGCTGAATATGGCTACTTTCAGTATTTGTGATATCTTCGGCGACCTTTCGGTCCAAGGCAGATCTTTAGTCTATGACACCATCCACTTCTGAGCCGGTTGTTGAAGCCGTCGAGCTGAGCAAAGTCTTTCTTGATTTCTGGCGTCGCCCGAAGGCGGTCGCAGTCAGCAAGATCGACTTTTCCCTGCATCAAGGGCAAGTCCTTGGTTTTTTGGGACCGAATGGCTCCGGGAAGTCCACGACCATCAAGATGATGCTGGGCCTGTTGCGGCCTACCGGCGGTAGCTTGCGGGTGTTGGGCGAGAGTCCGCGAAACGTCCCGGTAAAACGCCGAATCGGTTATCTGCCGGAGGAGACGCACCTATACAAATACCTAACAGCGCGGGAGACCTTGGATTTCATGGGTTCTCTGTTCAAGCTGCCCAAGAGGGAGCGTGCGAAGCGCATTGATCAACTGTTGGAGATGGTCGGTCTTGAGCAGTCGGCAGATCGAATCGTGGGTGAGTTTTCGAAAGGGATGGCTCGCCGCGTTGGGCTCGCCCAGGCGCTGATTAATGATCCCGATCTGGTCATTCTGGATGAGCCAACATCCGGGCTTGATCCGCTCGGTTGCCAGGAAGTGCGTGAAATCATCAAAGCGCTGAAGAAGAAGGGCACCACCGTGGTGCTTTGCAGCCATCTTCTCAGCGACGTTGAAGACGTCTGCGATGACGTCATGATCATGTACGGCGGCAAGATCCGCGCTTCTGGTTCGCTGGATGTTTTGCTGGCGGATCAGACCCACACGCAGATCGTGACCGAAGCGCTGGGCGAAAGCGCTTTGCAGCAGATCCGGGAAACACTCGATCGCCTCGGCGCCAAGAGTGTCGCCGTGAGCGCCCCGAACAAGGGGCTTACCGAGTTTTTCCTCGATGTCATGAATCAGGCTCGCCAAGATCAATTGGCCACTGCGGGATCCGCAACTGGAAAGGGCGTCGCGGACTATTTGACAGATGAGCAAGGGGCGGATGAGGACGTTCTTGAGAAGCTGCTCCAAGATGACCAGTTGCCCGTTCCGGACGTCGCAGCCAATACCGCGCCGGAGCCAGAAACCACTGCGCCTGACTTGGCCCAACTCGAAGCCCTCTCGCCCGAACAGCTTCCGAGCGAGAAAGCTTCCCCGAGCGTCGATCGTCACGTAGAGTCTGATCGAATTCGGTCCCTGCTCGATGATGACTGACTGTAGCGAGCGCAACTCGCGCCCGCATTATAAATGGCTCAATAACCCCGAATAGGTACCCGTTATGGCAACCAAACTTACCTGGCTGGGGCATGGGACCTGGCTGATGCAGATCGGCGCGCACACTGTGCTGTTGGATCCCTTTCTCAATGACAACCCAAGCTCGCCGCTCAAAGCTGCGGATGTCTCTCCGGACTTCATCCTGATTTCACACGGCCACTTCGACCACATCGCCGACGCTGCGGAGATCGCAAACCGGTCTGGTGCCACGGTGATCGCCAACTATGAAGTTGCCCAGTGGCTGGCGACAAAACATGGCGTCCAGAACACCATTGGCATGAACCTGGGGGGCGGCATTCAGCAGCCTTTCGGGCACGTGAAGATGACCCTTGCCTTCCACAGCTCGCAGCTTCCCGACGGCTCATATGGCGGCGGGGCAGGCGGGTTCCTGCTCACCTTGGATGATGGAACTGTCTACTTTGCCTGTGACACTGCGCTATTCTCTGACATGGCGCTCATCGGCGCTGCTGGCATTGATCTGGCGGTGCTTCCGATCGGCGACCTGTTCACCATGGGACCGGAAGATGCCTTGGCGGCCGTAGGAATGCTCAAGCCCAAGCGCGTCGCCCCTGCGCATTACAACACCTGGCCACCAATCGCGCAGGATGCCTCAGCGTGGGCGAGAGACGTGCAGGAACACACCAGCGCCTGGCCGATGGTGCTTCAGCCCGGGGAAGAAATCGAGCTCTGATTGGGCTCTGCCGGCGGCTGCTTGGGGTTTGCCGGCTTGCTGCCCAGGGCAGCCACCTCAGCCGCGGTCAATTCGCGCCATTCCCCGGTATCAAGTTCGCCCAGCTCTAAGTTGCCGATCGCGACGCGAAGGAGTTCCTTTACGCGACCGCCGCAGAAGCGGATCAATCTTCGAACTTCGCGTTTATGCCCCTGCGTCAGCGTCATCTGCAGTTCGCAACTGTCACCCATGTTGCGGAGCATCCGCACTTCCTTGGCTTGGAGAATATCGCCTTCGTCTTCGATGCCGTCGGTCATGACCTCGAGATCGCGATCTTCAAACTCGCCGCGCACCCTCAGCCAATAGACCTTCTCGACTTGATACTTGGGATGCGTGATACGTTGCGCCCAGGCGCCGTCGTTCGTAAACAGGATCAGCCCTTCGCTATCTCGGTCGAGTCGCCCCACGGAGAACAGTCTGCCGTATTTCTCCGGCAGCAACTCGAGGGCCAGTTGGCCGGCATGCTCATCGGCAGCCGTGCACGTGTAGCCCTTCGGCTTATTGAGAGCCAGATAGACTGACTGGCCTTGGCTCGCAGGCTGGCCATCGACAAGCACTTCATCACGCTCCGGATCCACCCGAAAGGGCAGCTCCTGAATCACCGTGCCATTCACGGTCACGCGCCCGCTGGAAATGATCTCTTGAGACGCTCTGCGCGATGCCACCCCACACTTGGCCAGATAACTGGCGAGGACAATGCCGCCTGCCATCGGGCTATTGGATGGAGCGCAGTCGCGCTCGCAGATCTGCTGCAATTGGCAGCGTTTTGTCGCTCAGGCGGTGCTCGATATTCATAAATGCCACAGCGTTGGCCTGAAAAAACTCTGCGTAGTAGGCGGCCAGCCGATCGTCGAGAAAGGCAACCTGATAAGAGTGCTGGTAGCCAGCCGCAGGATAGGTCGTGCCGGGCATAAACCAATCGGTGCCGTAGATCAGTTTCCTGCCAAAGTCATAAAGCTGTTCGTTCTTGTGCGAGAACTCGACGAGGAGCGATAGTCTGTTGATGAAGCCTATACGCTTGATCGGGTCCGCAATTTCCGGGTGCATGCCGAGTTGGCAGTAGACGTTCGGGTAGTTGGTGCACAGCGCATACACGCCCTGGCCCCACTCATCCTCGCCGCCGCGGCCAAACCAGAACTTACGGCCGCCAGCCTGCCCCAAGCACAGACGCAGTGGAGACGGCTTGCCCAGTTCGGCTGAGCGCTCGGCTAGATAATGTGCCCACCATTGCGGATGAGCCATGTCTTCGCCATAGCCAGCGCGTGCTTCCCACTCTTCGTCCGGAGCGCAGGGCGCGTAAACAGGAACCTGATTCTCTTCGCACCACACCAGCAAATCACGCAGCAGTTGGTCGAGTTTCTCGCCCGTGATTCCACCGTAGCGCGCCTCCCATTGCCGCCGGGGATGACGGCTGACCAGGCTGAGCGGGGGATGGGGGATGACGTTACAGGCAGGACGATAGCCGGAGAGCGGAAACAGGCTCACGCCGTACGCGCCGTGATCCGTGATCGCGCGCTGGACGATCCGTAGTGCGTCTCCGTGCACGGCTCGTCCGCCACGCCAGTGATCGCGAAACGGATTGTAGCCTACGAAATATACGGACTTCGCATCTGGCACGGCCTGGAAGCGGGCGACCCGCTTGAGCAGTTCGCCTTCATAATCGATCAGCCGTCGATCTGGATCCCAGCCGATTCGGCCAGCTTTCTGGTCATACACCGGCGCGAAATCTACCAGATGGTTCACTACTAGATCTACGTCCGGGTAGGCGGTCTGGTACCAGCGATGAATGTCTCCGTCTGAAGAAAGTAGTACCGCCATGATGCCCTTGGCGGCGTCTCCCTCTGGCCTAAACCCTAGGAGTTTCAGGCCCCAAATGAGCCCCTTGTGCTCTTCTTCGGTCAGTTGCGCCATGGCCAGTTCGAGCGCCTGCTTTCTGGCTTGATGCGCCTGGACCGTGGGCGCGAAGGCCACGTTCTCGATCTTGCTGCTGCCAAGCGCCGATTCATAGCGCCCGAGAATGCGCGTCAGGGCGCACACAGCCGGATGATTCGACAGGCGCTTGTGCGACAACTCTTCGGCGCGTGCGACCTGCTCGACAATGACGCTGAAATGCTCCTCGGCATCAATCAGGTCGTACGGCGCGAAGCCTGGCTCGGACAACCGTGCTCGTTCTGCAATCACCCGCGCTACGGGCTGCGCCGTGCGGCTGTTCACCAGCGACGAAATCACATTCATGTTCTTCTTGCCCAACACAATACCTTCCAGCGGTATCGCCTTGGCATTGAAGGTGTGGGCGTGGATATCGACAATCTTGACCTGCTTGAGGGCAGGGTGGTTTTTCAACAGGCTGCTTACTTGGTCAGGGCCAGGAGGCACCGGCTTTTCTCGGGCCCAAGCTGGCATGAGACAGGTGAAAATAATCAATAAACAGATCGCACGCATAACACTCTCCAAACCACGTCTTAAAGGCAAGTAAGCTCATACCATACCACGTTCACTTCCTGCCAGCAACGCAGGTCCCGACGCGAACCTTCCCAGTCACTGGCGGGCGACCGGCCGTGATCACCATTACAGGGCCGCAATCGGTCTCGAGCCAGAGCTCAAAGCGGCTGCCGATTTGCCGCATCTCACGAACCGTCAGGCCGTCGTCCGCTGCTGTGATGGTCAGTTCCTCCGGCCGGTACAGGCCGCGGTGGTCCTCGATCTCCAGCGCTGCGCGAGCTTCTGCTGGCAGGCTGGTGCAAGGGCCCAGCAGGCACGCAGCGTCCAGATTGGCTGGATTTTGGTACAGTTCGAGTGGGGGAGCGGATCCCACCACCGCCCCTTGCAGGAGGCAGATTGCGAAGTCCGCAAAGCCAAAAACTTCGTCTGCGCGGTGGGTCGAGAAGATGATGTGTCCCTGGCGCTTCTCCCGCCAGCGCACGAGCAGTTCCCAGCAGCGGTTGGCCGTCGCGCTGTCTGTGCTCGAAAACGGCTCATCCAGAACCAGCACATCCGGATCGGCCGCAACCGCACGGGCAGTCGCCAGTCGCGCAGCCTGTCCGAGCGACAGCCGCTCAGGGATTGTGTGTGCGAACTCCGCAAGGCCAAAGCCTGCCAGCAACTCCTGTGCCTGCGCGCGATCGGGCGCGGGCATGACGTACAAAAGGTGATCGATCGCGCTAATCCCCGGCCAACTACCCTGATCCTGCGGCATCCAGAATATGCGATTTCCACACCAGTCGACCGTTCCCGACCGCGGCCGCTCGAATCCGACCAGTAGGCTCAGGAGTGTGCTCTTTCCCGCGCCAGACTCTCCGATCACAGCCGTGACACCCGGCGGAAACTCGAGTGTGGTTGGGAACAGGCGATCGCGAATTTCGAGGCCCGCAACGCGACAGATTGGGGGCATTAACAATCTGTCGATGTACACCCGCCGTCGCGAGAGTGAGCCGTTCTTGGGCGGGCGCCAAGCAGGTGCCGCAAAACTTTCACGATGGCTAAGGCGTGTGTAGTCTGGTTTGTCAGGCGCTCAGAACGGCCGCTCGGAGTAGGTGCGAATTTATCCACGGGTCGTTAGAACGGGAGGTTGTCGTCCGAAATCTCGGTTTCTTGCGCAGCAGGCATTGCTGGCGGTGGGGGCATTTCACCCGGTGCGCCCGGAGTAGCAGCAGCTTGCCCGTCTTCAATTCGCCAGGCGTTCAGCGACACGAAGTACTTCACCTCACCAGACGGACTCGTCCACTTGCGGCCACGCAAGTCAAAATGTACCACGACGTTTTGGCCCGGCTGAAAGCCGTCAATCTGATCGCAGCGATCCTGCGTCAGCTCAAACTTCAGAAACTCCGGGTATTGTGGATTTCGGGGGACATGTTCCACGACAAACTCGCGTTTGCGAAAGCTCTCGCTGATCTGAACTGGGGCCATTACTTCCAGCAACTTGCCGTTGATATCCATCTGATGCCTCTTGAGAAAAAATGAGATTGCTCCTAGTTAAGCATCGAATGTAAACAAGCCCGTCGCATCTGCCACAGAGGCGCCGGGCCGGAACTTCTTTGGCTGTCCCGTTTTGCTCTACGTCTTGCAATGTCCGTGCCGACGCGTAACGTACTCGCTTTTCTTTCGCGCTATTGATCTGCGAAGACGAAAGAGTAACCTGCCTTCCGACTGACATCACCCTCGCGTGTTGTGGAATTCGGACGGTATAAGCACCTGAATCCGTTTCGGATGTTTATACCGCAATTCCATGGGCCTGATTTGACGTTACAGTCTGGGCAAAAGTACAAAACAGAGGTAATGAATGCCTATTCATTCTGTAACCGTTGATCTCGGACACACGTCCATTGAGATCGAGACCGGAAAAATGGCCTTATTGGCTGGAGGCTCTGCTACAGTTCGGCAGGGAGAAACAATCATCATGGCGGCAGCCTGTTCAGCTGACCCGCGTCCGGGCCTGGACTTCTTTCCGCTGCAGGTCGATTACCGTGAGAAGTTCAGCGCTGCTGGTCGCCTTCCTGGTGGCTACTTCAAGCGCGAGGGACGTCCTTCCGAGAAAGAAATCCTCACGTCCCGCATGACCGATCGCCCGCTGCGTCCGTTGTTTGCCAAGGGCTTCATCGATGACGTGCAGATTCAGTCGCTGCTGCTCAGCACCGACGGGGATAACGAGCCGGACGTACTGTCCATGCTCGGCGCTTCCGTCGCACTGGTCATTTCCGACATTCCTTTCCAAGGCCCAATCGGCGCACTGCGTGTTGGCTATGTGGATGGCGAGTACATCGCTAACCCCACGCACGCCCAACGCAAAGACTCCACCCTTGACTTGGTTTACGCTGGTATCCCCGGCAAGACCATCATGATCGAAGGCGATGCCCAAGAAGTCAGCGAAGAGGTTCTGCGTGACGCATGCGGATTTGCCGACACCATTGTTCGCAGGCAGGTCGATGCACAGCTCGAGCTGGCCAAGGTCGCTGGGAAGGAGAAGTACACACCCAAACTGGCTCTGGTTCCGGAAGTGATCACGACCGCAGTTGCGGAGTTCGCAACCGAGAAGATGCAGGAAGCCTGCCAGATCCACGCCAAGAACGACCGCTATGCTCGCGTTGGGGAGATTTCCGGGGAAGCCACTGAGGCCCTCTCCGAATCCCTGAGCGAGGAGTTTGGCGCCGAAACCGCCGGCTGGATAAAGAAGGCCATGTACGAGCTTGAGACCACGGTCATCCGCCGTCTCCTCCTCGACGAAGGCAAACGATCCGATGGCCGTGCGCCAGAAGATCTGCGTGACCTGACCAGCGAAGCAAGCGTTCTGCCCCGCACACATGGCAGCGCACTGTTCAGCCGCGGCGAAACACAGGCGCTGGTGATCACCACGCTTGGCAGCGAAAAAGGTGCGATGGATCTCGACGGAATCACCGGTGGTGAGACTAAGCGTTCCTTCTACCTGCACTACAACTTCCCGAACTTCAGCGTCGGTGAGACTGGCCGCATCATGGGCCCAGGTCGTCGCGAAGTTGGGCATGGTTCTCTTGCAGAGCGTTCCCTCGCTCAGGTCATCCCGAAGGATTATCCTTATACAGTACGTTGCGTGTCTGAGGTTATGGGCTCGAATGGCTCCACCTCCATGGCATCCGTCTGTGGCGCTTCACTTTCCATGCTCGACGCGGGCGTGCCGCTGAAGAGCCCAGTGGCTGGCATCTCTGTCGGTCTGGTGCAAGAAGGCGACCGCGAAGTTTTGCTTACGGACATCCTTGGCAGTGAAGATCACCATGGTGACATGGACTTCAAACTTGCTGGTACCCGCGACGGCATCACTGCTTTCCAGCTGGACCTGAAAACTCCAGGCATCACGCTGGAA